>Ga0214542_1005119_pt1 | contig 25312 bp, 14 predicted proteins | sample CNSS1metaG_FD_160096 | JGI IMG/M metagenome (GOLD analysis project Ga0214542, IMG submission 160096) | Root nodule microbial communities from cowpea collected in UCLA plant growth center, Los Angeles, California, USA - CNSS1 | ecosystem: Host-associated > Plants > Roots > Nodule | place: USA...
GTCTGCTCACTGTTTCGGTCTTTACATTTTCCATAGACATCCAAATGAGTTGATTCTTGTTGGGTTGGAAACTAGACTTCCGTAGCTTTAATTTGACTACTAAACCACTATTTTTAGTGGTCTAGGCCATTGGCAATTTAAAAACGAAAATCAGGGATCCTCCAGCGTTTTTCCAGCTTTCCTGTCCCAACGTCTACTCACTGTTTCGATCCTTACGTTTTCCATAGACATCCAAATGAGTTGATTCTTGTTGGGTTGGAAACTAGACTTCCGTAGCTTTAATTTGACTACTAAACCACTATTTTTCGAGGTCTAGGCTATTGGCAAGTTAAAAACGAAAATCAGGGATAAAAATTGGATGAGTCGCCTGGCGGCAGTTCATCGTCCGCCAGGCGGTTTCTGGAAAATTCCAGAAACACGAATTACACACAGTAGGGCATTGTACATGCATCAATTTAATCATACAATTCATTGGTGGTCTCCTTTCTTCTTCTTCTCCACACCTTTCCTCCAAAATTTTCAAATCTCACTCTCTTCCACACTTTTTCTGCACTGCATTTTTCAGACTTCCCCTCCCATTTTATGTAAATTCTCGTCCAACTGCAATGGAGGCTCATCAATGCCACCCCCATCTATGCCTAGGTTCTGAATATAATAAAATAATAAAAAAATGTGGAAATTGAATTTCTTTGGCCAAGGTTCAAAGCAAGGACCATGGGTTTCCCCCTATCACGCTCCAACCATTTAGCCATTCCACTTTTATTGCTAAAAATGCGTATACAATAAAATATAAATTATAGTTCCGTTTTCTCTTACTTAAAAGAAAACATTAAAACTCACACAATTTACATACATAGGACTTGAACCCAAGTCCTCACACACAACCCCAAAGTACTCTCACCACTTAAGCTAGTACTTTGCTACATCATGTTAGTCCAATTAACGCTATTGCTTTCTTCCCAGATATAAATTAAATATTCATTTCTTTATTTTAATTTTTTTTTCGGGTCTTACATCGCTCAGGCGAGAGTGGCTTGCCTAAGCGAGGTCGCAAGGAAACCTGGACTTTTGAGCGCAACTACACGCCCAGGCGAGAAGTTTTGGAGTGTTGAGCGGCATATACACTCGCTCAGGCGAGAATAGGTCGCCTAAGCGAGGTCGCGATGAGACTTGGTGTTTTTTTTGTTGAATCCTCGTCCAGGCGAGGAGCTTTGTGTGTTGAGCAACCTAAGGTCTCGCTCAGGCGAGAAGAGCTTGCCTAAGCGAGATGAAGTGGTACAACCACTATTGCACACTCGCTCAGGCGAGGTGGGTTGGCTTAAGTGAGGCTGATGGTTTAGCCTAGGCGAAGACCCTTGGCTTAAGCGAGAATGATGCATGATCTATGGTTGTGTGAGATGATTGAGTTGGTTTGTTTGTGGCTTCTAAATTCTAGGGATTTATGCTTGTGTTAGTGAGGGTTGGGCTTGAAGGATTAAGTACATAGGATTCTGGAATGTGCTTGGAATGAGTCGCGAACGAGGAGTTTGTGATGGGTGGATCGCATGCGAAACGTGAACAGTTAGTTCACCGGAGGTACTCTTGTTGGGATGAATGAGCGAGGGAGTTCATTTCATGCTCAACTTGGGAATGCTATGAATGAGGGAGTTTATAATAGGAAAGGCGGGTATGCGTGTCCAAGTCTAAGCGAGGAGTTCGAATGAATGGGCGTGAGAGTCCGTGAAGCAGGACTACAAGCGGGATAGACTTGTAGGTTAGACCACGAGCAAGGAGGGTCGTAGAAGCACATGAAATCTCAGAGTTAGAATACATACATGAACTCACATTGGTTATGAGTGTGGGAAAAAGGGTATTTTAAAAATAAACAAATGGATACTTATGTTTGGGCTGGGAATTTAATTTCATATTTATTTATGTTTATGTGCATAGCTCACCCTATCTGTTTGTGTGTGGCGATGATTAGGTAATTTATTATCTGGGAGCAAATGATGTTACAGGTGAGTCAGGAGACGCTTAGTGGTAGAGAGTGGGCTCAGTGCACGAGGGGATTTTATAACTGTTTTTGGTTTAATTTATATGTAATTTGATTACAGTTTTTATGGTTTTAGAATATTTGGGATTATTAATGTTTTAAAGTTTTGAAATTTCCCGTGGTTTTTGGGAAATAGTTTCATTAATAAATGAGGTTTTAGTTATATAAATTGTTGTTTATTATTTATTTTAAGTAATATCCTATCGGGATGTTACAATAGGGGAAACTAATCATTTAGAAGTTATTAGTTTTCTTAAAATATTGAGTCTTGCTTTTAAGATTTAATTTGGGGTATTCATAATTTTATCTTTGTGTAAATAGGTGAGAGGTGAAAAATTTATATTAGAAAAATTATGATAAAGAGTAAAAGAATTGATTATTTTTTCCAGAGGAAGGTTTGTGATGAAGATGAAAAAAATGCATTTACGTCATCTAAAATTGAGAAACTTCATGAGAATCCAAATATTAAAGAAAATGAAAAACAACTCTCTTAGGTTCCTAAAGTTACATATAATGAATTTGAAAATACTTTAGAACGTGATCCGGGAAAGCGTCTTCAAATTTGGCAATACCCACCAAATCAAATTGATGAAGTACGAAAGAGCTTATCTAAAATGGGGTCCATATCAATTGCGTCTAGAAAATGATCCATTGTCTGGTAAAGATGATCATCCAAAAAGATTTCAGTACACTTGGTTTAGCTTATTTCCTTCATGGTTAGAGTATTCGCCATTAAAAAATGTTGGATATTGCTTATTGTGCTATCTTTTTAGTAAAAAACCAAGCGGACGACCTGATTTAGTAAAAAAATAATTTATATATAACAAATATAATTTGCCCCCTAAAATTTTTAGTCAAGTTCCGTCATTGGTGTCAAGTCACAATTATGCCTCATGTCATTGCTAGTGCCACATGTCAATTTGTGGTTATATTATTTCTTTTTGTTCAATTTAGTCCCGATATTCGTTATTTTTGTTCAATTCAGTCCTGTATTCATTGTTTTTCTTTAATTTAGTCCTATTTTTTGTCAAAATGAAACAATTTAATTTTTAAAATTGACATTATTATTAGTTATTTTTGAAACTCAATTATAAATTATTATATTTAATTATAAATTGAATATAATTCTTAAACTCAATTGTTAAATAGAATATAATTATTTAAATATTATTGAAATATAATTATTAAAATTTTAAAATATATATTAACATTTGTAAAATTAACATTTAAATCTAAAATATTTAATATTTTTATTGCATTTTAGATATTAAAATCTAACATATTTTATATTTAAATGTTAATTTTACAAATATTAGTTTATTTTTTTTAAATATTTTGAATATTTAAAATATTTTTAAATATAAATTTTAAAATTATTTTAGAATATAAATATTATAAAAATTATTAAATTTGATGTCAATTTGAAAGGGACAAAATTAATTTATTTTAAATAAAATTGGGACTAAACTGAACAAAAATAACTTATGGGACAAAATTTAACAAAAACAAATAACACAACCACAAACTCACACGTGGCACTAGCATTGACATGTGACACAATTGTGACTTGACACATATGGACAATTTTTTTGAAGTTAAAAAAATTAAAAATTTAAAAAATTGAAAAAATAAAAATAAAAAATAAAAAAACCAGGAGCTAACACGTGATATATACGGTTAAAAAACGTTAACTATTTAAACACAAAATGACCAAATTGACCAAAATTTGGCGAAAATGAGAACCTAATTGAACACAAAACGAAAATTAGTACCAAATTAGATAAAAACAACCAAAATAGGAACTAAATGTATATTTAAGCCTACACAAATAAAATTGTAGGAAAAACATATATATTGTCTTTAATAATATTTAATAATTTTAAATGTAATGATATTTACCTTAATATTTATGTATATCAATAAATATATACTAGCGTACACAGAGGGCGCTATCGTGCATGTGTATATGCATTTTTTAGATATGAATGATAGTATCTTAGTAGGTGATAATAGTGTAATGTTATTAGGTTAATATATAAAATAAATTTATATTTATTAAAAATGAAATGAAATGTTAAAAATAAAGTAAAATGAATAGAAAAATTAATTGTTGATGAATAAAAAAAAGAAAAAAAGATAAACAGTTTTATAAAAAGTAGATAAAAATAACAATTAATTTTAAAAAATTTAAAAAATAATTATATTATAAATGATAGAATTAATCTATATCTATATCTATAACATCTATCTATCTATAACAATATTAGGGATTCTTCTTTTTGTGTCCACATTTCATAATATCCGTTTTTTACCCTTAGTTATTTTAAAAATTAATTATTTTATAAATAATTTACTTTTAATCATTTTTCTACAAATCTCTTTTGTCTTAAATCATTATTTAAATTTTCTTTTTACATATCTTATTTTTTTTAAATTTTATATTTAACAACTATTTTAAAAATTATATATTTGTTATTGATCTTAACTTAAATTTTTTGAAAATTACAATAATGGAGATTCTTCTTTTTGTGTCTACATTTCATAATATCCGTTTTACCCTTAGTTATTTTAAAAATTAATTATTTTATAAATAATTTACTTTTAATCATTTTTTTACAAATTTTTTTTGTCTTAAATTATTATTTAAATTTTCTTTTTACATATCTTATTTTTTTTTTAAATTTTATATTTAACAATTATTTTAAAAATTATATATTTATTATTGATCTTAATTAATACACAAGTGCGACAAGTGTCATCGTTAGTATTATGAAATGTGGATAAAAAGAGAAAATCTACATTATTTAAAAGAATCTCGTGTTATATATTAAAATATCGTAAAATAGTAGATATTACTCTTTCTAAATATTTCCTCAGCGGGGGAGAATGAAGGCAAAGTGGCGGGAGATAGCGAGCACCCAAAATCAAAAACAAAAGCACATTCATATAAACACTTTTGTTTATTTTTTTCCCAGAAGGTTGTTATTGCTATGCTAAGAAAAAAGAAACGTGATGGAGGAAATGAAGGAGAAGAATTGGAGAATGGAAGCGGAGGAGAATTTGCAGAGGCTGCAATCTCTTCTGTTGGGCGCGGAACACGCTCTAGCAAGAGAGGACTTCGCCTCCGCTCACGTCCTCGCGCTTCGTCTTCTCGGCTTCCTCGACGTGAAATCCTACTCTGACGCCGTCGATGAGGCCTTCCTTCAACCGACTCGACGCGACGCACTCTCCAAGCTTCACACCGCTCGCAAATCCCTCACCCCTCTATCTGATCGGTGCGTTCTTTTGACAATGATTTGATCCTACTCCTCAACAATCGAATGTTTTGCTTGAACTTTGTGATTTTTATTTTTATTTTTATATAGACTGACAATGCTAAAAATTTTAAAGAATTCGGTGAAAATCAAATGGCGTAATTAAGTGTATTCTACCAGATTAATTAGCTTTCACATATGCGCATCTTAGGAAAAAAAATTGTGAAACACTTTTTCATAAGTTGAAATTAGTTTATGCATAATAATTTAATCGGTTGAAGTTATGTGAGTTATTTTCTTTTCTCATTTAAAAGTTTTTATGAAAAAAAGTTATCTGGAAGTGTAGGTTTTGTAGAACTTTCGAATGGCAACATGTGAAGTCATATTAAATGCAAATTTTTACTACTTGATGGTGGATTTTTTTTTTTTCATTCTGCATATATATTACAGCCATAAAAAAATATCTATCATACTCGTAGGTGTGGCTGTAATATAGTGGACTTTGCAGTATTCGCAACCAGATCACTCTAAAATTGAGGAGTGAATTATATTATAGTTTTATAGTTGTTCCTACTTAACTTTAATCTTTCTAATCTTTTGAACTTTAATCACACTCAAATGATTTAATGAGAATTCTGGTCACCATACCGGTGGGGAGAATTAAAAAATATTGATGTCCTAGCGGCAATTGTGGTTGCAAATAGTTTTTAGACTCTTGAATATTCGTTAACTCTCCCATCTGTTCTGGTATCGTTTTTCTGTTGTTGTCTTCATGCTTCTGAACATTTTGGTACCTGTTATTTAACTAGGCAAGCTTTTGAGCAAGCAAAGAAATCTCCAGGATACATTTTTGGCACAACAGGAGATATTGACATTGAGAAGATTCAGAGTTCAAAGTACTTCCGTGCTCTTGTCAACCAATCTAAAGAAAAAGACGCGTATAAATTGGTAAGACATGCTAACAACCACAGTTATTAAAATCAATTTAGTTATTGTTTTCTGTTCCTCGGTATTCTTGACATCGTTATTTGTGAATTAGATTTCTTTTCTTAAAAAAATTATTATTTCAGATTGATCACCTGGGAAAACAGGACAAAACGGGCAGCAAAGCCTCGAAGCAAATGGTGCAAACGAAGCTACCATCCATGTATGGGAAAAGCAGCTTGTGGACTAGCAACTGTTCCCAGAGTTCTTTGAACATGAAAAATTACAGTTCCGAGGATTGCAGGATTCTTGGTAGGCCTCAATCTCAAGCCAGCCATACAAAGGGTCTTGGTGTCTCTTCTATCTTTCAAGTTGAAGGAGAAGAAAGAGCTTTTGGAAACACATTCTCCACCAAACGTGTACACGTGGAAGCTAATAGCCCCAGAGTTGGATACTTGAAGTCACCTTCAAATAAGGACGAAGTTCACCCTGATGTCTGTGGCAAAGGGTTTATTACCGCTAGAGCAAAACTGGTATAATTAGTTTACCTTATTTATCTACTTTCTGCTTTTTTCTCCCAATGCGTTTGACAATTATGAGCGTTTTATTTCTATTTTATCAAATTTGGTGCATGAATTTTTAATTTGTCTTTATAGTGATTGATAGGAAAATACTGTTGTTTGTTTCTGTACATGCGTTTTGCCAGTTCCTACCTATATATAGGAACTGTGGTTGCAAAAGTTATAGAAAAAACTAGTATCGAATTGATTCTCTTACCTAAATATATTCGTGGAATCTAAAGTTGGATTCCGATTCTATATCTCTTCGTGTTGTTTCAAACACCTATATTTCTTTTTCTCTTTTCCCTTACCTTTTTCCTATCAATTGGTATTAGTTGGGTTTGATCCAATTAGTAGTCTCATAACTGATTCAACATGCAAGGTGTGGTGTTAAAAGAAATGGAAGAACGTATTTCTGTTTGTTTGGCAGAGTTAGTTGGCTCCTCGAACTCACTATTGCTGATTCTTTGAAAGAAATTGTTCAAGAATTAGCTAACTAATCTTCTTTTGGTGACTTGAATTCTTTTAATAATTGAGGCCAATATGATTTTTTTTTTGTCGTAATTAATCATACACCGGGGGATATTCAAGATCAATTATCTATAGTCCATTTGAAAGGCCGCACATTACAATGACACAGAGTGGACATTTCTTCTTTAGTTTCAGGGGTGACTTATAGTGCCATGATGAAAGAGAGATTTGGAGATGTCTGTGTGGACCCCATGACTGATTTGGTGCAGTTTCGGCAGATTTCATCAATGATTGAATATCATGAATCCTGTGAAGCAATTATTAATAGATTCAACCTTTCTGAACAATATATGTTGAATTGTTTTCTTGGAGATTAAAGAAAGATATTTAAGTGTTGGTGCGTTTGTTTCGGCCCATGACAGTGCAAAAAGCTTTTGTGTTAGCTTGGGATGTACGAAGTGGCTAATACATCTCTGTCATTGGAATCTTGGTGGCAATTCAACAAGACTAAGGGCATATTAGGGCCTAAACCTGTACCACCGGTGAAGTCAGTTGTGATTCAATATTTTGAAACTCGTAAGCCTCACTCAACACGAACATTGACACCAACTTTTATGAATGAAAGAAGTGCCAATGGTCTTTGTTACTTTTGTGATGAACCCTATACGGTGGGACACAATTTGATGCACAAAAAATTACAAGAAAGGTTTAAGGGATTAATAATTGCGTCAAAAGGCTTCATGATATTTAGTCACTAATGCTTTCTGCTGGAGTTTCATCAAATCTGCCATGGGGTCCTTATAGACATCTCCAAATGTCTCTTTGACCAAGGCATTCAAGAAACTAAAAAACAATTGTGAAATTTTGTCCACACCATGTGCCATTGTAATGTGTGGCCTTTTAGATGGACTATAGCTAATTGAACCTGAATATTTTCGTGTTTATGATCATTTAGTAAAATGTTTTCACTGATACTGTCATTAGTCGACATTTTCTCCATCAAATCGCGGGAAATCAATTCCTGCTATTCTTGTAAGAATAAGTACTAGTTCTCGGAGTGCCTCATTTATTAAAAGGGTTAAAGTCATTGTCAGAAGATTGGTTGACTAATTCTTGAACGGTTTCTTTCAAAGAATCATCTATAGTGTGATGGAGGGAGTCAGCTAACTCTGCCAAACAAGCAAAAAGATGTTGTTCCATTTCTTTTACCACCACACCGTTGCATGTAGATCAGCCATTAGATTGCTAATTGACCAAACCCAATCGATGCCAGTTGTTAGGATACAGCAGGTAAGGAAAGGGAGAAGAAGAAATCTAGGTGTTTGAAGCACAACATGAAGAGATAGAAAAATGGGAATCCAACTTCAGATTCCCCGGTTATATTAAGGTAAGCGAAACAGAGAATTCAATACTGGTTTTTTCTATATTGTTTTTACAAAACCACAGTTCCATGGATATATTGTGGTAGGATCAGCAGACAAAATGCATGTACAAAAACAAACCAGTGGTATTTTCATATCAATAGTTCGCTGAATTTTTCATTATTCTCCTATTGATGTATTCTAGATGGAAACCTAAACATTATTTTTTTTTTTAAGGAAACGCCCGGGTGATCGCACTCACTCTATTATTGAGTGGCTGTCAAACAAGCTTTCAGTAAAATAAATGAAATACCCATTATCATATAACTTCTATCTGAGTTAAAATGCCATATTTCTTTTTATATTCCTTGCACTAATTTCTTTGCACGTAATAATGTTGAAGCCCTCAAATTATTGGTTCAGGAAATTGAAGAAAAGCAGAAGCGAGGAGCAGGTGGTTCACCCTGTACCTCTGTCTCACCGCAGTGTGATAACAATCCTGCCAACAGGTTGCATGGTGGGAGATCATATGGTGTTTCACGACGTGGTTTCCGTGGTAACTTCGTTCCCCCTATAAAATCCAATGGGAACAATGCTGGAAATATGAGCGCACGAAATGCTGGAAAATGTGATGATTCTTTAGATGACTCTACAAGGAAATGGTTAGTAGTACAACCATCATATTACTCCTCAAATTCTTCTTGCTATTATCTTCCGTAACTCATTCATTCTCTTTGCGTAACACATTCCAATGTCCAAATGACTATTATTTCAAACTTTTTCCAGACATTTTCTCAAAAAGAATATTGATTTCACTATCTGCTCATCTATATAACTATCGGTGGGGAGATTTACCTTTACCTGAAATCGCTACTCTAGTCTCTAGGCCCTTTTATGTACTGTATTCAATTTGTGACGTTTCCTTCACCCCCCGCAAATATTAACATAGTGATTTTTTCTTTTATCTTTATTTTTAATTATAGGCATATGAGACTAGTTCCCAGTAAATCGTTGATCTCAATCATGTTTGGATAATATATGCAACTTCCTTATATACTTCGTATGCTTGTAGTTTGGAAATCCTGTGTGGTCCTGATGGCGAGCTTCCAGAGAAATTGAGGAATTTGGAACCTCGCCTCATTGAACATGTTAGTAACGAGATCATGGATAAAGATCCCAATGTCCGGTGGGATGATATTGGTAAATATAAAAACCTGGTCATCTTTATACTCAGCTCACCAAATTGGCATTTTGCATAATCATGGAAATAAGTATATGTCGTTTAATGACAATGTAGCTGGATTGGAGCATGCCAAGAAATGTATTGATGAGATGGTAATATATCCTTTGCAACGTCCTGACATATTCATGGGCTGTCGTTCACCTGGGAGGGGTCTTCTTTTGTTTGGTCCACCAGTAAGTACAAATTTCTCCTGTGATGGTATAAATTGCCAAGACTCTGGTCTTTAATCTCTCTTATGTTCTGAATGCTAGGGAACTGGTAAAACAATGATAGGAAAAGCCATAGCAGGGGAGGCGAAAGCAACCTTCTTTTACATATCTGCAAGTTCGTTGACTAGCAAGTGGGTAAGTTTGTCGTGCTTGTGAGCTGTCCTATTTTGAAGGTTTGCTGATATATTCGTGTCAAGTTTAATCAATAACTGAAGTCGAATTCCGGGAAGGGGTTTAAGTCAAGTTGGGTTCGGTGGGTGTGTTTTTTGTTTTGTTAGAACCTGAATTGATTAATGGAGATATTGAATGTGGAACTAGGTATTTTTGGGTGGTTAGATAACAATCAGACAACTGATGACATAATATTGATAACAAATCTTGTTAGAACAAATTTCGATATCATTTTAGATAGTGTACCTTAAATTTAATCTAATTTCACAAAATTGATTTTTAAGATGAGGTTTGCGTTCACTAGTATACTTCAATTTGATTATATGTTTAGTTGATGTGAGATTTTCGATATATTATTTCATGTTAGGATTAAATATCTTTAAGGTGAGAATAAAGGTGGTCATATAATGACTTAATAGTAGGAGACAGAAACAACATAAATATACTACAATTTAATTATATTTAATCATATGTCTAGTTGATGTGAGATCTGACTTAAGAAAAATACAAAGGAATTATGATCAATTTGAGAGACTGAATTTTCCTATCTTCGGATCTCAGTATAATAATTTTGAATGCATTAGATACATGGTATGAGAGGGAAGAGAGAGAATTTGAAAAGATATATTTAGGAACCGGATACAATCCAAAGCACACAACATCTTTACCATAAATTCTATTTAAAACTATTTATTCTAACATTCTGCAACACACTACCTCATGTCAAAGAATGAATATCTTGAGCATGGGAAACGATATTTATGGGTGGTTACATAGTGGCTTAATGGCATGTGACAATATATTCAACACACTTTGATAGGATAGATTCTGATGCCATTTTAAAAAAGTGAACCTTCAAAAAATTACAATTTCACAACTGATATATAAGATGACGTTTACAGTTACTTATGAACTATAATTTGATCATATGTATTGTGGATGTTGTGTCAAATTGGGTCGGTTTTCAGGTTATTGGGCAGGAAGTGAAAAAAACTAGAAGATAGGGGAAAACTGTGGGAAAAATTGAGAAAAAGAAAGAAATAAAATGTGCACAATCCATGCACCAATTGGGTTGAGTAAAAAGGAGTCGATCACTTAGTTTCTCTGTTTCGGTTCTAATATACCATAATAAAGTTATACAAACGTTTTAATATTGTAACTGATAAAGTTGGATCCGTTCTCAGGTCGACTTGATCGAGTTACACATTCTCTGACCCTACTTCATCCTTACAATATGGATGGGGTCAAGTCAGTTTTCTTGGGTTAGTTTGACGCATTTTGACTCATGCAAAAACATAGGCATCTGTGCTTTTAGTTAGGTCGTGTAACAATAATTTCAAAAACTGTTGAAATGTTTCTTAATACCCTCAAATGGTTCCTACTTATGATTATTTTAGATCGGTGAAGGTGAAAAGCTAGTGAGAGCCCTTTTTGGAGTTGCCAGTTGCCGTCAGCCTGCTGTAATTTTTGTTGATGAAATAGATTCTCTCCTGTCTCAGGTATGCTGTATTATATTATAGCCAATAAAAGCAACCTGGATTTATTGCCGTAGTAGTTTCTGACATTATGAGCCATAGCAGTATCGTCTATGAGGAAGTACTAACATGCAAATTTACCAAGTGAAAATTTACAGTAACTGCGCCATGAAAAATTTCTTCATTATTTAATGCAAATAACTTGTTCCAGCGTAAATCAGACGGTGAGCATGAATCCAGTAGACGGCTAAAGACACAGTTTCTCATTGAAATGGAAGGCTTCGACAGTGGTAGCGAGCAAATTCTGCTTATAGGTTATTGCTGACTCACTGGGTTCAAATTCCTTTTTTATTTGGCTTTGAAATACAATCAAATTTTACCTCACAACCTTTCTTTCGTGAATTCCACAATATTTGTGATTTCATCTTTGGCATTTGAAACATTTGATGAATTTGAGCATTAACACAGTATATATCCGCTATCAACGACAATGAATCAGAAAACATAAGCCTATGATGTAATTTTTCATGCTTTCCCAAACCCTTTTTTGTTTCTTTGTATTTGTTCAAGAGGAAGGAGAATGTAAAACTTATTGTTGAAATATGATGATTAAGTTTATTTCAGTAAAACCTTATAAATGAATATAAAAATGTCATGTATGTTACCTAATTATAAGAATATTTAGTCAGATTAGGCCAGCATGTGTGTGTTGTTTTTAGAAATGTTATACATTTATTTATAGTTGAAAAAGAAAACATAAAATGTAAAAGGTTACTTTTCATGTGTCATACAGATTTGCAATCAATTTTTAGATTTTAATTAATCTAAATTATTTGAACTTATAATAGTTTAGATTAGTTTAGTAATACAACAAATTCAATTTTAAGAATATTTTTGTTTACCCAACTCTTAAGTTTAAAAATATTACACGTCTCTTTTCTAAGCTTTAAGCAGATTACATTAGTCCCTTTTTTATATTATATATAAACCTTTTTAAAAGATGTAATTGTTTTTGAGAAAAAACGAGGTGTATGTGTGATTTTATGGGATTTTAGATTAATTTACTTCAATATTTCTCTCTCTTTATGTGTTTGGAATTGTGATCTAAGTAAATTGGGTTTTTAGGTAAAAAGGTTCTCTTTCCTAGCGTTTGAATTTGATGGCAGTAAGTTTTTCTCACATAAACTAGAGTTGTCATACTATTTCTTATGAACTTTGGTAAAATTCATACAGGGGCAACGAATCGTCCCCAGGAGCTTGATGAAGCAGCACGAAGGAGACTTACTAAAAGACTTTATATTCCCCTACCATCCTCAGGTGCTAATCATGATTCTGCATATTTTTAGATAAACTCTTCCAGCACCAGGTGACTAACATTTTTGTATTGGACGTAAAGAGGCAAGAGCTTGGATTGTACGTAACCTTCTACAGAAAGATGGACTATTCAATCTTTCAAACGAGGAAATGGATATCATATGCAACTTAACGGAAGGTGTGAGTTTACACCAGTTATTTGCAGTATCTTCTGTATAGCAGCAGTTTGACTGTTGGTTTAATTATTTTAAAAAGAAATCAAAATCCTTTGTTTTGGAGTGATTGATTTACTTTGCTTTCACTGGGTAACTTTTGTAGGTTATTCAGGATCAGACATGAAAAACTTGGTGAAGGATGCTTCTATGGGACCCCTAAGAGAGGCTTTAAGACAAGGCATAGAAATTACAAAGTTGAAAAAGGAGGATATGCGAACTGTAACTCTTCAGGTATGCAGAATGCACCATGTACCTAAACCTGTAAAATTCTCAGCTTAATTTTAAAACGATTTACACTCAACTCAAATTGTGTAGGACTTCGAGTACTCCCTCAGAGAGGTGAGGCCTTCTGTTTCCCCAAATGAACTTGGCACGTATGATCAATGGAACAAGCAATTCGGAAGCTTATCATTGTAGTGACATGTTTCATCACTGTATGTATGGTGACAGAATATCACAGCTATTCAGAGATGGTAGCAACTACTTAGATAGACCTGAACCTTAATGCTTGCGCTATGGTAATCTTTTTGTTACTCTAATTGCACTGCGCTTGCACAACCCATTGCCTGTAAAATTCCACTGGCGCAAGAAGTTGCATGGTGACCACCTTTAAGAAATTTATATTTTAAGCTCAAAGCATGTTTTGCAGGGCCTTTTCTCTCTGATGGTGATTACGAACATGTTCAATGAGCCAGGATTAGCTAATAGGTTCTTATTTTTCATCTGAATTTCTCTTGTTTAATTGAATAAGAATTTGAACATTTCTTAATTTATTAATGCAGATAGAAATAAAATAAATCAATTTCATAAAAATAATAAAGTGAAAATTTGATTTAATCTTAAAATAATGTCGTGAAGATTTCAATTAAGTTTCCTTTATAACAATTTGGAATTGTCCTTATGAGTTAATTTATTCTTTAAACGTTTCATCAATATTTTGTCTAGATTAATTTACTTGTATTTATTAATCTTAAGTTGATTTATTAATATTTTTTATGTGATGATCAATGATTGATGTATTTTGAACATGAATGATAATGGGTTGGGTCAGTTAGTGTTTACTTGTTACTTGATTTGTAAAAAAAATTCAACTCATTACTTGTTGGTTACTTATTGGATATTAGCATAAAAAATGTTTGTGAATTTTAAAAGCTTGCCATTATATGTGAATATTTAAAAAAGTATATTTTATTAATTCTTAAAGTAAAAGCTAAATAAAATTAGAAAAAATTTAAATTATAATATAAATTAAATTAAATATAAGTTAAAATTAATAATATGTATATTAATTTTTAATTATAATTAAGTTTAACTTAATGAAATATAAATTAAATTTTATAGATTTTATTTAGTTTAACTTATGAGCATGGATGGTATGATACTTACACTTAACTTTTATAGATAGAAATTAAAATACTCGTTACCTACAAATAATAGATACACGTGAATATCAATTATCTATTGTGAATTTTATCCACAAATATTTGTGAAGATATAATTTTGTCATCCCTAATTTTAAAGTGTAAATTTTAACTAACATATCAAGGTACGTAATGATGTCTAATATAAGTTTAAATAAGAAAAATCTCAATAAAAAGTAGTTGTTCTTACATTATTATAATTACCTCAATGAGAAATATATAATTTCATTGAAAAATTGAAAACATTAATCAAGATCATGTTCCATAATAGTTAATAATTTGTTAATTAATTTTGTGTGTAGCTTTTATATATATGCAGACACGAGTGAATAGAGGTTGGTGTTGTGGTTTAGGTGGGAGAATAAATTTAGGAGTTTTTATTCTACTACTCCTATGCTACGCCAGCCTTTCCCCATTTTTGCTTTGTCCAAAATGAATGGTCTGACAGAGTAAGAATTGAATGCTTAAAGCTACCACAAATTCTATAATTTTTGTAAACATAATGGAACCGTCCAAGGGTAGAGGGTGATAGTTGTGCGACCATTAAAGAGGACCAATCAAATTCATCAAACACACTTTTCTCTCTCTATCTCTCTTCTTTTATATATCTTGCCTCATCTCAACAACAAAACTTGTTCCATCACACACTAATATCAAAGCCTTTCCTTGCTTTGTTTAAGGTGAAGGAATGGAAGCATTTGATGAAGGAGAGATTATGGAGCCAGTGAGTCCAACAGGGCAATACTTGACAAGCTCTTCACTCAGTATTTACATTCTTGCTGTCATGGAAACTGAGCTTCCCATTGTTGATGACTCTCAAACTCTTCCACTTCTTCACAATCTCTTCCTTCCCATCAACCCACGTTTCTCCTCCATCATGGTAACCCTTTAAGTCTCAATTTCTATTCTTTAAGTTTTTCCTATCATTTTTTTAATGGATAAGAATATAGTGAAGAATTTGTTTGTAAAACACATTATTTCTTTAAAACAAAGTATTCATTTATTCTATTTATTCTATTTTATATTTTTGTATATATTTTGAAAAATGTCTTGTAGATCAAACACCTTTTTTTTTTCTTGGGAAGTATATTTTCAATAAAGAATATTTTTTGTGGGTAATTTCTTGCATTTATGATAACATGCGGTTCTGGCACTGACAATAGTGGCTTCCAAGTTTAAATTTAAGATCTAGATCAGCTCTCACCGCCGAATTATCAAAGTCAATTTTTTCCAAAAAGTGCTGAAAAAATGAAAAATGAAAAATTATATAATATATAAGTTAATTCAAATTTATAACAAAAATGTGTGCATGTGTGTAACGTACAGGGGTAGCAACCCATTTAATAATAATTGAATTTCCATGGCTTTAAAAATTCTTTCTTTAAAGTGGCTTTAATGCAGTGGTATACATATAGCATATGCATAATTGGCCCGGCATGACTACCCTTTATTACTCTCATATATATTATGAAGAAACCTTCCTAAATTGAGGTATGTTACCCATTACCTTCCCCATTCTTTACCCAACATACATGCCTCTAATTACACTACCCAAGTCAAGTAAATTATACTTACACTTACACATTGCATTCAACGCCATGCCACACCTATCATTAAGTCAAAATATATAGTAACACGATTTATCTCTATAGTTAATATGAGACCTAACATATTTTAGTAAGATAAACTTTGACACTACTATATTAAGATGTGAGTTTAAACTTTAAGTTATTCTCAGAAAATCATTATTGCCACTTACATGAATTGGTCTCAGGACCTACACCATTTATTATATATCGTCATTAGATCAATTTCTCTCACTCAAACCAATGGTATTCTTGTAATAGTTAATGTGATGGAAAAAGAAAAAGAGAAACAAAATAAAACCAAAATAAGATGAAAAAGAAGCGATTATTTCATTTTATCATCAATACTTTTAATCAAATGAAAAAGAAAAAGTAATGTTATGCAGTGTCTTTTTGGTACACGCATGTACCCTTTTGCTGTTATTGGCTGAATATGGATTTGAACAATAGATCAGGGACAAAAATGGAGATAAAAAGTGGAAGAAAGTAGAAGTGAAGCTTGAGGATCATATAAAAGTTCCTACATTTGAAAGTGGCAATAACTCTTCCAACTTCTTATACGATGAATATCTTGATGAATACATGTCAAAAATAGCAGTGGAACAGTTGCCACAACACAGACCCTTATGGGAACTTCACATTATAAAGTACCCTACAAGCAAAGGGATGGGAAGCTTAGTGTTCAAACTGCACCATGCCCTAGGGGATGGTTTCTCTCTTATGGGTGCCCTTCTTTCATGCATGGAAAGAGCTGACAAAATCTCTCTCCCCTTCACACTCCCATCAACCCAAAACCAACCCAAATCACCAATTTCCAACACCAAAGTTCTGTTCAAGAGATTGCCCTCCATTTTTCTTCGCACTGTTTCAGATTTTGGATGGAGTTTGTTGAAGAGTAACTTTGTTGAAGATGATCAAACCCCAATTAGATCTGCTGCTGAAGACACCAAGACAAGGCATATCAACATCTCCGATGTTACTTTCTCCTTGGATCTCGTCAGGGAAGTCAAATCTAAACTTGGAGTGGTAGGTTAAATCTTTCTAATAAACTTTCATATCTCAACTTCCTTATTGCACAAAATATTTTTACAATTTGACAATTATATGTTTAGGAAGTGTATTAATTTTGGTGTTAATTATGGGAGATTCGGACAGAGCATAAACGATGTGGTTGCTGGGGTAATTTTCTTTGGAATTCGGCTATACATGGAAGAAATGAGTGTGAAATCAAGGGAGGGTCATTCGACAGCACTGGTATTGCTGAACACAAGAAACATTGAAGGGTACAAATCTATAAAGGAAATGGTGGAGAAGAAAAATAGCAATTCTGCATGGGGAAATCAATATGCCTTTTTGCATGTTCCGATTCCAGAACTCACAGATTCCAAATATGCAAATCCTCTTCACTTTATTTGGGAGGCACATCAAGAGATAGCCAGAAAGAAAACTTCTTTCGCCACCCCTCTCACCGGCATGCTTCTCGATACACTCAGAAAACTCAGAGGAACTGAGGTATTACTACCATGCAAACACTTTTTTACACTCTTTTTTTTATAAATATTTTATTTCTATATTTATTTGATAACTCATTTCATGATAATAAAATAAGTGATTTGATGTATCAGGCTGCAGCTAAATATTTGTACTCAACCTTGAGAAACTCAAGCACAACAATCTCAAACATGATTGGACCAGTGGAGCAAATGGCTGTGGCTAATGTTCCAATCAAAGGATTTTATTTCATGGTCGCTGGTTCACCTGAGGTATTCATCTCTGTCACTAATATCTTTTTCAGTTCCAATTTATTATTCTTTTATTTTTACTCAATCTTTAAAATATATAATATTTATTTTTTTAATATATTTCAAAACATTAAAATAAATGTATATTTTAATCATTTCAAAAAATATCAGAGCATATAATTTTTCTCCAAAAACTGCACGCGGTGTTCCCAGACACCGTTCGCTTTCTGCATTTACAAGCGTCGGTTAATGAATGGTGTGTAAGTGGGTTTTGTTAGGTTGCATCATCAATGCATGTCAACCAATAACATAGACCTAGCCCCCACATATTAATTAAAAAATAAGACAGATTTATTGAATAACTAAAATCATATTTCTGTCTCTATTTAGTTATCATTTAAATGTTTAGTATAATATTATTAATTATGTTTTTTTTATCAGTAGTATATTCTTACTTTTTAATATATATATATATATATATATATGATTTTGTTTTTTTCGACTAATTAATCAAACTAAACCACATAAAAAAAATGATTTTATTCAATAAAGTTAGATTTTTTCGATTTATCTTACCGAGATGAAAGGATTAAAGATTTTTTTTCTATTAATATCATTGAAAGTGATTTTTTCACTGTCATTTATTATTCATATTACAAAAACTTTTAACTATCAATACATGGAATTTTTTAAATTTTGTTTTGAGTCGTGCTAGTTTGCTATTATTGTTTCATTTTGTTTACCTTTTAAAAGAAAAGATTGACCATTGCAGAGTCTGACGATGACAATCATGAGTTACATGGGAAAGATAAGAATTGCATTTGGAGTAGAAAAAGATTTCATCGACAAGAAATTATTCAAGTCTTCTCTCGAAAATGCTCTTCAGATTATTGTAGAAGCAGCAAGACAGATTAAGGCATAAATCAAATATGCACCAATATTCTTGTTCATATTTAACTTTTACCTTATTTACTTAATTGTGTTGTAATCATTCTGCAATATGATTTTCATTATGTGTGTGAAATGTATTTATATTGAACTGGAACTGTATTACTACGGGCATGTACAAGTGTTTTTTTTTTTTTTTGGAAATTCCAATATAATTTAAAAAATACGATGAAAAATAAAGTTGTTTTTAAAATATTTTAATTATTTTATTTAGTATTAAAAGTCTCACATCAATTAAAAATAAGATAATTTTATAATATATAAATAAATATAATCCTCATTTATAGATTGATTCATTTTAGCTAATTATTTTGTAAGGTTGAATTAGACTTTAAAATTTAATATTTTCAGAGTCAAAAACTTATTGTAACCGAAGTTTTGAGGTTTACCTAAATTATATATTTTATTTCCTTTTTCAATAAGTACCTGAGTATTTTAGAAACTTGTATTCCAGACTCAATGATCTAAAAAATAGTACTATTTATCCTTAAGTTTAACCACATTGAAAAAAACCAGCAACACTCAAAAACTCGCAAAGAAGCTTTCAAATAAAATAACAAGAGTAAAATGGGTATTTTAAAAGTTATGAAAATGCAGGAAACAAAAGCCTACCAAGAATTATAAAAAACAATAATTAAAAGGCTCAATATAGATCCAATAAAAAAAATTACTACAAAATTCTAGCTTATGCTATAGCCTCTTTCTTAGTCATCTAAAATGTCTTATTTATGTATTCATCTAGTCTCTTATTGGAAGAATAAAAAAAATGAAAAATATTATTCTTAAAAAATCACATAAAACAACTACATAAAAAAAACCCACATTAATTAGTTGTTCCATAATTGAAATAAGAAAAATAAATACGAAAATTAGTTGTTACATTAATTATGCTCTTGAGAAATATTGATCAAGCAAAAGGTCTTTGCAATGACACAATATTGTAAGTCAACCATTTGGAAAAAAAATGTAATCTTTGCAATTGTAATTACTGGAAAAAACATTGGTGACATGATTTTTATACCAAGAATGGATTTAGTGCCATCTAATTCCGGATTGCCTTTCAAATTTCAAAGAAGACAGTTATGCTTTGCAATGACGATTAACAAAAGTCAAGGACAAACACTTTCTAGAGTGGGACTTTATCTTCCACAACCTATATTCACATATGGCCAACTATATGTTGCTATTTCTAGAGTAAAAACCAAGAGAGGATTGAAAATACTTATATTGGATGAAGATGGAAATGCCACAAACACAACTAAAAATGTTGTGTACAAAGAAATTTTTGAAACTCTTTGACAATGAACACATTATAAGTATGTAATTTCTAATTTTGTTTTAATTTGAAAGTTTGTATAAATATAGATGCAGGATATATTGTTATAATTAAAATATTTGTTATAATTTTGTTGTGCAATGCAGGATCTATTGCATAAAGTTCAAGGCTTACAATGAATATCATGCTGATTTAAGAAGTAATCAAAGTTGTATACAAAAACAAGTTATGAAGTTCATTAACAAAAAATACATTATAAATATATAATTTGGTCTTTTTTTATTGTTATTTTTTTAAAAACATTATATTATAACTTTATAGGTTAATAAATATCACAAAACCCATTGCTATTATAAAAAATAGTACGTTTAGAAAGACTAGTCTAGTACAAACACCTATATCATGTTGACATTATATGAAAAGGACACGTGGACAATATTAACATTATCCTTTTGTATTGTAGTCTTCGAAGCTTTGCTGTTGATGGAACCATCAACCATGTGATATGTTTTAACAACTTTCATTCAATTATTTGGTCTTACTCATTAATACTCGTTATTTCATGGATTAGGAAACTTCTAGCAAGAATATATCACTGAATTAATGTTGCATTATAAAAAAATAAAACAGAAAAACAACTTTCAAACAATGTGATTAATTTTTGAATTATATTATAAAATGATTTTTTATTTTTATTTAAAAAATATCTTTTCCATTTAAAATTAATAAAAATATATATACTTTTAATCCATGGTATAGTATAATACTAGTAGTTAAATGTTTTGTATGTTGAATGGGAGATTGAGTGACTATTCTAACATCTACGGTTCTCTTGTTCGCTAGTCGATCAATGTACCTGTTAAAGAGACTTCGATGCTAAAGTCAACAATGGTTCGATCGGTGAAAGCAATGAATATTGTAATAGATACGAGAGAAAAGTCCTGACCACCATCCCTTTTACATGTATTTATAATTTTCTACATGGGCTCGTTACTAGAGTCAGCCTAGTTATTGTCCAATTGTTTTTTAAACCTGATTGCTGATTACAAAACTAATTAATTCACTCTTACACCATTCGGCCTACTGTCCAGATGATGTAGCACACAATTTGTATAAATGAACACCAGGGTGGAAATCCTTGGGTTAGTCTGACTGTTGGTACTACGAGGGATCTGTTCAGTTTTCAAGTGGATGTTGTTTATTGCATACAACTTGTATAAAAGGACCCTAGGGTAAAATCTTGAGAGCAATCTAATTGCTGACACAGTGAGGGATCTGCTCAGTTACTGAGTGGCTGCTGGTTGCATCAATCAAATATTCTTTGGAGTAATATTTCTCGAGTCATGGTCAACTGACCCATATAATACAACAAAGAATACAGTTATATATTCAAAAAAGTTTATTTAAAAAGAAAAACTACTAAAGATTATTATCATGACATTTATTTAAAAAATATTAGTTTAATGGTTAACGAGTTAAAGTTATAATTTAATGATATTTACGTGACTTCATCACGATGTAAAATTATTCCACACTCCATAGTCTTCCTTCTCTACATGTTCAAGAAATTTACGTCATCTAGATGGGACAAAAATTAAAATATTATATTTTTAAATAAAATAATTCGTGGTCATGAGCCTAAATTTAGTCAAATTATACAATTAATAAATTTAGAATGGAACTATATTCTACAACATAAACACTAACGAAGATCTGAAATCGAAGCATTGAATCTTTTATATATTTTTTCTGTATTTTTGTTTTGGTGAATTTATTGATAATCACCAACTACATTTTCCATTATTTTGGGGTCCTTGCTCTAATTAAAGCAGACAGAAGAAATCCATTTTCTGTGGTACCAAGGGCCTATTATATACAATTTTTGTCTATTATTGTATATTCAATTTTAAATTTCAAAATAAAAAAGATTGAAGCAAATTTTTTATGAGGTATGGAAAAAGTAAGTCCTTTAGTTTTTATTAGTTTTATGAATTAGGGGAGTAAATTTGGGTGGAATTAAGATATGATATGATAGATTTTTAATAGATAAAAGTATATAAAAGTATATAATTACTATTTTATTTAATTAGCATGAGACCGTGCTACGGGTCGGGTTTTTCTTCGTTGTATATTTTTTTTATTTTTAAAATAAATTTTATTGTTAGAATAATTAAATTAATAATAATTATTATTGGTTTAATTATATAATGATTAATTTTATTATTTAAATATATTATTGATTTATTTAACTATTATAATTTGTAATAATAATAAATCGTTACTAAAGTAAAGACATATTATATAATATGATTTTGTAACCATATAAAATTGATGTTAAAATTAAAAAAAAAACATTGTATGTTATATTAAAATAAGATGCGTACTTTGTATGATATATTAGAATGAAATGTGCTTGCACGTTATTAAGGTAAAATATAGGCATATGGTGTTACATGGTCATGTACAAAATATATACAACATGAAATTGATGTTAAATTTTTTAAATAGAAATACATGTATATTACATTATAATAAAATGCGTATCCACATATCGTTGTTAAAGTAAAGTATAGGCATATTGTGTAATATTGTCTCGTATAAATTAAATACAACATGAAATTGAAATTGATGTTAAAATTTTTAAATAGAAACACATGTACATATAAACACTTTAATGATATATTAAAATGAAATATGCGTATGCAAAGGTCATTATTAAAGTAAAATGTAGACATATTGTGTTATATGGTCCCATACAAAATATATATAAGATATCATTTATGTTAAATTTTTTAAATAGAAACACATACAGACACATATATTATATTACAATATAATGTGTATCCACGGGTCCTTGTTAGAGTAAAATGTAGGCTTATTATGTAATAATGTCTCGTATAAAATAATACAACATGAAATTGTGTTATAAACACATGTATATTATATTAAAATGGAATGCATATGCACGGGTCATTGTTAAAGTAAAATGTAATATAGTCCCGTAAAAAATAAATATAACATGAAATTGTACAAAAATAAAATATAATAAATCTTTCCAATGTTCAATAAATACAAATTCAAGCTCCATTGAGTATTAAAATAATAATATTAATAAATAAAGAAATAAAATAAAACAGTTCATTATATTTATAGTAACAAATAATAGTATTAATAATTGGACAAAAATATTAAAATGATATAAAATTATAATATCAATAATAATAATGATAAATATATTGCAAATTAAGAAAGATAATGTAAAGATGATTAAACATATTGACAAAATATAATCCCAATCATGTTAACCTGTATAAGATACAAGGATTTTAATTGTTGGAAGGAAAAAACTTGCAGGTATACCAAATTTGGATCTGCAAAGAAAAAACAAAGAAACACAAATTCACACCATGCCAAGGTACTTATGGCCATTTTTCTTGCCATTTTTAATGTCATCAAGCACAAGTGCATTCCACAAACGATTGAACTTGTTCCGTCGATTGTACATCACACATGTTAAATAATTCTGCACCTCCTTCGTCCTAGAGAATTCCCATCACCCACATATTGTCATAAAGGTTGTATAATCAAAAACTCAAAGCAAAACATTTAGATGGGAATTTTTGGAAGTATAAAGAAAAGGTAAAGGAAAAAACTACACAAAAAGAAAAAACTACACAGAAAGAATTTTTTACTGTGCCCAAAGTCTCTAGAAAGATATTGTACCCACAATCTCATCATCAACTTCCGCAGGCTTCCGGTGACTCAAGATGGATAAGTAGCAAAAGAATTGAGATATAATTGTCGGATCTACAACATCATATCCAACGACTACTTTAGTAAGTAATTAGTGTAATTCAAAAGTCACAATCATATACATTAAGATACATTAAGGTATATCTCAGAACTAATTTTCCACCAGATAAAACATAAAGCGTTAATCTAAGTTCTGGAACTTGGACAAAAATTTTAGGAGCGCCAAATTAAATTTGTTAGATCTATTTCTTTTTTTAATTAGAAAAAAAACTTTTATTTTTTCTTTTCATTTTCTCTGCTTAAAACAAACACACATTATAGTAGAATTCAAAAAAATATCACTATCCTTCGTTATTATATCATACCAAATCATGAGTTTAGTTAATGTCGATGCATTTTTTTTCATCTTTATCACAAACCTTTCTCTTTCCAAAAAAGAATCAATTCTTTTACTCTTTGTCATACTCTTTCTAATCTAAATTTATCACTTCCCCCACCTATTTAGAGAAAAAGATAAAATTTATATTCACAAATCACAATTATCACAATGCAAAACATAACAAAACCCATACAAATTTAATTAAATAAGCAACGCCGTATAAATTCAAAACTTTTATAAAATTTACCATAGGCAGTAGAAAACATAAAATCCCTAAATTTCATAATTAAGGGTTATAATAATTTTGGGAAAAATTATAATTAAGGTTCATACAAATTTCATAAAAAAAATCTTAAAATCATAATTAGGGTTTATACTAATTTGGGATAAACTTAATTTGGAAGAAACATCCTAAAAAGAATAATAAATTTAACATATATAAATTATAATAAGATACTAACCTTGATATGTGAGAGATCATCTGAGAATGTATACTTCAATCTCAAACTATGTATTCCCCAACCTCTATTTATCTCTTTTGTATTTATTTTTCCTCACACACTTTCATGATAATTTATATGATGAAAAGTTCTTATAGTCAGAAAAAAAAAACCCTAATGTCTTTTATAAATCAATATCTTCATTAAACTTTTTATTTTATCTTTTATTATAATTTTTCATAACATAAATTTAATATAAATAATATATAAATTTAATTTTAATAAATAAATAAATATATATATATAAAAGAAATTTCAAAAATTTTGGGGGAGCCATGGCTCCCCTACAGTGGCGGACCCAGGAAGGGACGGGGGGGAGCCGTGGCCCCCCCAACGTTTTTGATTTTTTTATTTATTTATATTATATGAATTTTTTTTTGTTTTTAATTTTTTAAATTATGTATAAAAAATTTAATGTTTTGAAATTTTTTAAATAATAAAAATATATATTAGGAATTGATAAATATTAAAATAGGTA
>Ga0214542_1005122_pt1 | contig 25299 bp, 12 predicted proteins | sample CNSS1metaG_FD_160096 | JGI IMG/M metagenome (GOLD analysis project Ga0214542, IMG submission 160096) | Root nodule microbial communities from cowpea collected in UCLA plant growth center, Los Angeles, California, USA - CNSS1 | ecosystem: Host-associated > Plants > Roots > Nodule | place: USA...
TTGGTATATTATATTTTATATATATATATATATATATATATATATATTATTTAGTTTTTATATTTTTTTTTATATGCTAATATTGCTAATATACCGACAATCAATTAATTTTTATTACAAATTGTTGGTTTATGTTTATAAGCCTTTTGCACATGATTTTATGATAAGAAAAAATAATTAAGGTATTTTATGTTTTACTTGATCCAATAATAAATGTGAGAATTTCCAATTGAATACAAATTAAATTTGTGTGATCTAATGACTTTTCAAAATTATAAAATTTTTTTAATTGAATCCCATTAGATTTTATTGTTAACTACATCATGCGTCAGTTACCTACACTATTACACTATTATTGTTAGTTTGTTTATTTTAAATTTTGAATGGAATCGTGAAATTCAATATGATGAAGCTTTTATATTATATTCTTCTAAATAAAACTTTTTGTTTTTATTGTGTCAATTTTTGTTTATTATTTAGATCTAATTCTAAATTTACTTTTCTTTGAACCCACAAAATGTTTTTATTGGTTGTACCTTTATTCATAAATAATCTATTAAATTTAAATACTTAAATCACATTAGTCCTTCTGGGATACGATATCTAGACTTGTCCACTTGATTATTTGGACGATTTGGTACACTTGTCAATCACGACACAATGGAGTTATTTTTTTTTTTTTTTTAAGAATAGAAGAGAACATATAAGAAATGAAAGAAAAAAATAATAAGTCTTTTTCTCTTTAAAAAATGAAAACATGTGAAAATGGAAGATAATAGAAAATATCTTGATAAATTTTTGTATTCTTTATTATAGTTGAATTTATATTTATTATTTATTAAAGTTAATGTTTTATTTTATAAAAGAAATAAAAATATACTCAATTTCATTTCCATCCATTCTTAATATACCATATATAATTTGAAAAAACTTACAAATATATCACCAATAATTTAAAATACCCAAATAATTTTAAAACATTTCTCAATATATCACCTACAATTTAAAAACTCCAAAAAAGTTTGAGGGGCTATGGAACCAGGGCGGCTCAAGGGTAAAGCGCATGTAAAGCACTTACTTTAGGCCTTAAGGATAAGTAGGCCTCAACAATTTTTTTTACTACTAATATTTCTCTGTTAAATTAAATATAAAATTATGTTTAAGAAAAAAAAGGCCTCAAATGTTTTTTAGTACTAATTAATATACCTCTATTAAACTAATTATAAAATTATGTTTAAGATAAAAAGGCCTCAAAAAAAATATTTTATTAAATTAATTATAAGTTTATGTTTAGAAATAAAATTTAATTAAATTATTATTAGTGTATGTTTATTTTTATTGGTGGTAAAAATGATAATTAATGAATTAAAATATTATTTTAGTAAATTATAATTTTGTTTACAAGAAAGATAATGATTAACTATCTTTATTCTATTATAATAGATCTGGATTCTATTTTCTTCTTTTATCTCTCTATGACTTCTCTTACCTTTCTTTACTTTATTTTTTTTAAGGGTCCTTTTTTTTTAGGATTTTGGCATATTACATCCCTCAAATCTCTTGAATCTCATGCTGTCCGTGTGTACCAATTTTTTCATCCATTTATTGGTTAGTATGGTTTTTCTTTCTATTTGTGTGGTTGTTATATTTATTCTGTTTTGGATTTGTATTAGAATTAGAAATGTGTTTCTTTTGTCCAGTTTTGTTTTTCCGTACTTTTAGATTTACGGGTTGAGAGTTTTTTTTTTTTTTTTTTTTTTTTTTTTTTTTGTTTTTTTTTTTTTTTTTTTTTTTTGCATATATCTTAAGTAACAAAGTTTGTAGGTTTGTGAAAAAGTTGAGACTTAGAAACAAAGAAAAGACTTGAGACTTCAAGATACTGCAAGTCTACTATCGAGTATATTTTCTGACAACCAGAATTAGGTTTTATTTTTAATTCATTCATTTTATATATTTATCTTTAATAGTGTTTTATATATTATCATTTTTTGTTTTATATAAAAATATATAAATATGTCAACTAGAAAATTTGAATAGGTTATTCAAAAGAAAAGAAGAATTAAGGCTTTAATTGTATAACAAAAAGGATCTCTGAATAGAAAAGAGCAAATGTTTTGTGTATTACTGTGTAGAGGCTTTAATTGCATAAGAAAAAGGAGCTCTGAATAGAAAAGAGCATATGTCTTGTGTATTACGGTGTATAGATATTTCATTTTTTAAAGAAAAATGCTTAAATCTTGAAAAATCTTTAAAACATGATAATTTGTTGATATTGATGAATTTGATTTAATTTCATAATTAAATATCTTAAGGAAAATTAATTATAGGTTTGGAAAATGATAAACCAATTGAAATTTTTAATTATATAAAAAGAATAATGTTTTTTCCAAATGCATATATAGTTTATAGAATAATATTAACAATTTTAGTGTTGGTTGTTTCAGCCTAAATGAGTTTCTTAGAGCTAAAGATAATAAAAACTTGTTTAAGATAAAAAATGTCTCAAGAAAGATTAAACGGATTAATCCTATTATATATTGAGAAAGAAATTTTTAATGAAATTAATTATGAAAATTTAATAAATAATTTTGCATAAAAAAATTAAAAAAAAATAAATTTTAAATTAAAGGCCTCAATTATTAAGTTTGCTTTAGGCCTCTCAGACTGTTGAGTCGCCCCTACATGACACCCTTGTTTCATGCAAGCTCCGCCATTAACTGCAAGCTTGATGCTACCTACAAATTTCAACAATCATTTCAAGTTAAAAAAATCTGCCTAGATGGAAACATATTGTAAGAGTTTACAAATTTTATTTTGAAGTCTTGGTAAAACTTTGTAAATATTTATTTACATGTATCATTGTTCTAAACTTTTTTATTCTTGATTGCATATGTGTTTTAACGTCATAGGATGTTGCATATGAGACTGATGAACCTTGCAAAATGTAACATACCACTTGCATTGGCATTGTAGAGATCTATAAATAATTTACTTCTATGACCGAAGATGGTACAAGAACGCCCCAAAGCAGGATATTAGACAAAAAATTAATAAATTTAATTTTTTAAAAAATAAAAGATAATTTTTATTTATAATAAGATGATATATATATATATATATATTTATAATCAAATATAATTTATTTATAGTAAAAGAAAATATATTTATTATTAAGATTAAATATATTATCTTTTCATTAAGTTATAGACAATTTTTTTTCTTCTGAATATGTTTTTTTATTAATAATTATTTTAATTGAAAAAATAATTAAGTTTTAAAAAATTAACAGTCAATTAATAAGATAATTATTTTAATTTCAAAAAAATAATATTTTTTGAAGAGTACAATTGAATAAATAATGTATATATAAATATGTTTATTTATAGTATATGAAAATATAATACCTTCAAGTTATACTATAATTATGAAATATAGAAATGTGGAAATATATATAGTAAATGAAAATATATGTATGATTAACAAAAAATATACTTTTTCATAAAATTATAGATAATTTTATTTATTTTCTGATATTTTTTGTTATTATTTATTGTTTTAATTTAAAAAAATAAAAATATTTATTTGTAATTTAAAAAAATATTATTTATTAAAGAGTAAAATTGAATAAAAAATATTAATGTTAAAAAGAATATATTATTTGTATATAATGCATTACAAAATATAAACATATGAAAATATAAAGTATATAAATGTGGAAGGAAAAGTGGTTCTTAAAGATTTTTTTATCTTGGACTCCTGATGAAAATAAACGTGCACACTATGATATAATAGCCAAAAGTATAATTTCATTTGCACTAATATTGGATGAATTGTACATGGTATCAATTTGTCAATCTGTCAAGAAAATGTGGGATGTATTACAAGTGACTCTTGAAGGAACAAATGAAGTCAAAAAAAGCTAGAGAGAACACACCCATCCAGAAATATGAAAGGTTTAGGATGAAGGTTAAAGAGACAATCTTTGATGTGCATAAAAGATTCACACATATAGTGAACCACCTCATAGTCTTAGGAACGACCTTTGACAAGGAAGAATTGAATATCAAGATTTTGATAAGTTTTAATAGATCATGGCAACCTAAAGTCATTGCTATATCATAATCCAGATATCTCACCGCAATGAATATGGAAACCCTTTTTGGGAAACTAAGGGAAAATGGGTTGGAACTTGGAAGACAAAAAGAGGAAGAGGAAGGAGAGAAAAGGCAAAGCATTGCATTGAAAGTTGCTACAAAATCTATCAACAAGAGCAATGCTAGCATATTTGAAGAAATGGGAGATAAAAAAGATGAAAATTCTGATTCTGAGACATTGAACCTAATGGTAAAACGTTTTTCAAAGTTTTTGAAATACAAAAATAAATCCAATGGAAATACTATAAGAAAAAGAAAATTTTCATTCAAGAAACAAGATTCACCAAGCACACCAAGATGCTATGGATGTGGCAAATATGGCTATATCAAGCTTGATTGTCCAGTTCTCAAAATCAAAAAGAAATGGGAGGAAAAGAGTGAGGCATCAAACAAGTCAAAGAGAGTGAAGAAAACATATATTGTTTGGGAGGACAATGACTCTATCACTTCCAGCGATTCGAGTGAAAGACATAACGAAGAAACAAATTTATGCTTAATGGTTAATACAAAATCCTATGCCAACAATGTAAGTAGTCCTGAATCCATGGATGAAAGTTATGAATGCAAATTTCATCAATTAATTGATGTGTATAATGAACTGCATGATGATGCTAGAAATTTGCAATATTCTAATAACATACATAAGGGTGAAACCATATGGCTTGAGAATAGAGTAAAACAACTAGAAGCAGATAATAAAGAGTTGAAAACTAAACTAGAAAACATGGAAAAGCATAATAGTTGTAATTACAAGAAAAATGTAATTAGTTGTGAAAATTGTTCCAAACAATTAGAGAGAATAAAATATCCAATGACCACACTTACTAGATTTACTCTAGGAAGAAATAATTTGGATGCAATTCTAGGTTCTCAATGGAGTGTCTTAAACAGAGAAGGCATAGGCTATGTAGAATATGCTAATCAATTAGGACATCGATTAGAATCCACAAAATTCATTAACATGAGCAAACCTTCTTTTATTATGTGTTTTTACTGTTGTGAAATTGGACATGCATCAAATAAATGTTATTTCAAGAGATCTGGAGTTCTTGAAGTTAAATACAAATGGGTACTTGCATCCTCTTAACATGTTTTGCAGTTGAGTCTTAAAGCCAAAGAGCCTATATGGTATCTGGACAGTGGTTGCTCAAGACACATGATGGGGGATGCAAAGAAATTCAACAAAATATCATACAAGGCAAGTGGTCATGTTACCTATGGTGATAACAATAAAGGTAAAATTTTGGGTGTAAGCAAGGTAATAAGTTCTTCTTTCATTGTCATTAAAAATGTACTGTTAGTTGAATGACTAAAACATAATTTCCTTAGCATAAGCCAATTGTGTGATAAAAGGCTGGAAGTTACTTTTGAGACAAACCATTGCTTGATATGTTGGAAAGAGTGCTTGTTGGAAAGAGAATTCAAAATATCTACATGGTTGATTTTGAAAATACTGATTTTAATTATATTCTTTGCTTATTTGTTAAAAAGGATGATCCATGGATTTGGCATAAAAGCCTTGCACACATTCACATGGCACACCAAACTAGTTAAAAGAAAATTAGTAAATGGTTTGCCTGAAATTAAATTTGAGCCAGATAGACTATGTGATGCATGTCAAAAGGGTAAGCAAGTTAAAACTTCCTTCAAATCAAAGCAACTAGTTTGTACATCTAATGCATTAGAACTAATACTTATGGATTTGTTTGGACCATCTAGAAATAGGAGCATTGGAGTAAATTATTATGCCTTAGTCTTATTAGATGATTACTCAAGGTATACTTGGATATTCTTTATCCCAACCAAAAATGATACATTCAAAGTCTTTAAGAAAATTGCCAATGTTATACAAAATGAGAAAGATTTACGAATAAAATCCATCAGAAGTTATCATGGGGGTGAATTTCAAAATGCTATTTTTGAAACCTTTTGTGAAGAAAATGTGATTTCACACAATTTTTCAGCACTAAGAACACCACAACAAAATTGTGTTTTAGAAAGGAAAAATATATCTTTGGTAGAATTGTCAAGAACCATGTTAAATGAAAATAACTTCCTAAAATATTTTTGGGTTGATGCAATAAGTACTACATGTTATGTGCTAAATAGAGTTTTAATAAAACCTATTTTGAAATTAACACCCTATGAACTCTTTAAAGGAAGAAAACCAATTATCTCTCATTTGAAAATTTTTGGTTGCAAATGGTTTATATTGAACAATGAACAATGACAAATCTAACATTGGCAAATTTGACTCCAAGGCTGATGAAGGTATATTCTTAGGTTACTCTCTTAATAGCAAAGCATATAGAGTTTATAACAAAAGAACTTTGACTATTGAGGAATCAATCCATGTTGCATTTCATGAATGTTTGGAAACCTATACTAACATGTTTGAATCTAGAAAAAGCGAAGAGTTTCTTAAGACAAGGAGAGATTTAGCTAGAAAGCCTCAAATTGTCCAAATTGAAGAGAAAACTTTGATACAGTCATAGATAATCAACTAGATAATCAATTAGATGCTTTGTCAAAATTATGGACCACACCAAAAGACATGTCCCTAGATAACGTGATAAGAGATATATCAAAAGGTGTCTCTACAAGGAAGCAACTAAGTTAATTGTGTCTAAATGTGTCATTTGTATCCCAAATAGAGCCAAAGGGAGTAGATGATGCTCTCAATGATGAGAATTGGTATCTTGCAATGCAAAAGGAGCTTAACAAATTTAAGAGAAATTAAGTTTGGGATTTAGTACCTCGGAGATCAAATTCTACAAGTGATTAGAACAAAATGGATATTTAGAAACAAGCTGAATGATAGTGGTTGCATTGTGAAAAAAAAGTAAGACTAGTAGCTAAAGGATATAGTCAAGAAGAAGGGATTGATTACAATGAGACTTATGCGCCTGTGGCTAGGTTGGAAGCCATAAGAATTCTTCTAACTATTGCACCAATGTTGGACTTTAAACTTTAAAGTGGACGTGAAAAGTGTATTTCTAGTTGGATACATCAAAGAGAAAGTATTTGTGGAACAACCTCCAGGATTTCAAGATTATGAATGTTAATTTCTGAGTTTTTTTTTAATTTTTTTAATTTTATTATTTTTTAATTGTTTTTTTTTAATTTTATGCCCTGTGTTAATATCTAGTATTTTTTATTTTATTTTTTACTTGTTTTACTTTTTTACTTTTTTTTATTTTTATTTTTTTGTTTTCTATTTTAATTTTAATTTTTTTTTTAATTTTTTCTAATTTTTTAGTTTCTTTTTAATTTTTAAATTTGTTTTTTATTTTAAAGACCTATTAAAACTGTAATTTAAATATAACTAATGAATAAAATGGTTGTTCTTAAGGATAGAAACAAAGAGAAGCTTACCTAGTGAATAAAACCGAATGAATAAGGAAAAAATGGAGAGATTGTACGAAAGTGACACCAACAATGACAATGTGCAAGAGTATCAAGAGAGGACGAAGTAGTGGGAAGACGAAAGTTTGAGGGTTTATTGATGCAAATGGCCAGCATACAAGGGAAGTTAAAAGAAGGTGGGAAAGACATAACCCTGACATTCAACATGTCCTGCCAAGACAACATTTTAAATCTTTGGCTTAATATCAAATTTGGTCTTAGTTTTTGTTTGAAAATTTTGTTTTGATTTAATTTTTTAATTTTATTTTATTTGGTTTTGATTTTTGTAATTTGTGTTCAATTTAATTATTTTGTCTCACAACATTTGAATTTAGTAATGCCATGTGAAAAGTGCATGTAAAAATTAAAAAAAAAAGACAAGAAATTGACATGTGACATAAAATTTAAAAAACATAAAAGAATAATAATAAAAAAAATCATAAATTGACACATGACAAGCATTACTCACGTGTCATTACCAATTTAAACGAAATCAAACAAAAAGACTAAAGACTAAGTTGAATGCAAATTGCAAAAATCAAGACCAAATCGAACAAAATTTAAAAACTATGACCAAAACTAATTTTTCAAACGAAAACTAAGACTAAATGTGATATTAAGCCTAAATGTTTTTAATATATATTGGTTGTTGTGATGCTTCCGACATACTTATCATGTATCCAAGCTTTGGTCTAAGAGGCTGGTAGTTTGGACATCTTCCAAAGTCCAATCTAGGTAGTTCGACGAGATTTTACGCATCATACTTGGGCTTGACATACTCGCTATGTATCCAAGCTTAAGCCTTGGAGGCTGATGGTCTGAACGTTTTCCAAAGTCCTACCTAAATAGTTCGATGAGATCTTATGTGTCATTCCTTCACTTGACATACTCGTCATGTATCCAAGCTTAGGTCACAAAGGCTAGTGGACTAGACGTCTTCCAAAAGTCCCGGTCTAGGTAGTTCGATGAAATCTTATGTATCACACTTGGGCTTGACATACTCTCTATATATCCAAGCTTAGGCCTCGGAGGCGAGTGGTCTAGACATTTTCCAAAGTCTTACCTTAGTAAGTTTGATAAGATCTTATGCGTCAAACTTGCACTCGACATACTTGTCATGTATCGAAGCTTGGACCTCGAAGGCTAGTGATCTGAATGTCTTCTGAAGTCAGGCGATGTTTCCACATCATTCTTTACATGTTATCTAGAGGGGAAGCCTTAGCAAGAGTGGCAATAATTAGAACATTTTAGGTAGAGCTTGCATATAAGTGGATCGATTTATTCACCTCGGATTGGGGACAACACGATATATGTAGGGGCGAGACAATATCAGGGTGTGGGTCACGTAATAGAAACCACAACCCTCTTCCATATACCTCATTCCTTGTATGTCTACTGAAAAACACGGGATAGATCTAATTGCCAATTTACCACATATTTAAGGATAGTTAACACATACAAATAGACAAACTGAGAAAATTACTAGAAAAGAGAGTGAATACTTCTTATTTAGATTCCTACTTCGAGTTTAGGCCAGAACAATTAGGAACAACCTTTTGATTCAATTGAAAAATTTTACTCCCTATTTTTAGGTGTTCTGTGATTCCTTTGTGTGCTGGTTTTTGCATTGATTGTTTGTGAGGGAGGTAGAGCAATGTCTACGTGTATTAGAATGGATAAAATGGATGATGACGAGGGATGAATCAATCTGTGACGGTAAATAAGGATGAAAATGCAGAGATGGAGAAGGTAAGCAAGATTAAAGAATGAGGTGAAATTAGGATCGACCTAGGACAAAAGATTTGGATACACAACCAATAGACCAGAAAAGCTACATGTTCTTATGAGATAATTGCCACCTCAATGTGGAGATTTAAGAAGAGCACAACAATAAGTGGAGATTTAGAAATGAAGAGAATGGAATGTGCAAGGAGGTAAAGGAAGGGAGAACGTTTTCAAGAGAAACATATGCAAAAAATTGTAAAATATGTGACATTACAAGTTCTTTCCAATTGACACATCATTAATACCTTTTCCTTTTTAAATTTTAAAAAAATTCCCCCATGTTTATAACCAATGAAAATATATGTATGAGGATATTGATAACCGTGCATGATCAACAAGACTTAGACTCTTCGACCTTCGAACTCATGCCTACAAGGTTGTGAACCGTCAGATACATATGGGTGTCGATCAAATTAAATGTCTCGTCCATCAATATTATGACAAATTATTTGTTAAAAGATATACATCAGTTATAAACAACTACATTTTGCCATATTGGTGACGTCACCTACATACTCTAATTTAGATTAGAAAATAATTATTTTTTAATTTTATTTGATTGAGAAAAATATATTGAATCAAAATTCTCAACAAATAGGTATTCACATATTAAACACAATCCAACTTAACTACCATGCAATGCAATGGGTGATGATTTTGTAATTTAATAACCCGATATATCTCCATTAAATATGAGATATAGTCTCGATCTGAAATGGATGTAATAAAAAAATATACAATTGAAAATAATACAAAAAAAATGACAATAAATAAAGGGGTCAAAAATAGAAAAAAGAAAAAGATAGAGAACATTTAAAACAAACATGAAAAATAAAAAAATTATTGGGGAAAAAAAGATAAAGAATGAGAGAAAATATGTAAGGCCCAATCATTTATGCCTAATGTTTAAAGGTTGGCCTTAAATCTGTTGGGCCTAAGGGCTGGCCCATAGGTGCTAAGGCCCCTAAAGCAGCCTAACCCTTCCATTCTGCATTGACTTACATAATCAGAGCCTTACTACTCCTCCCTTTTCTCTCCACAAAACCTTTGCTAGGGTTTGGGGATCCATCCAAGTTCAAGTGAGCTCAACCTCCTTCTTCCACTCACGTAAGTTATTTTCGTGCACATTCCTCTCTTTTAGTTTGACCTTCGTGATTTTTATTTGGGTTCCTTGTAATAATCTCGTGCTCCATCTGTATTAAGGTTTTCAGCTCCTAAATCTACTCTAGGAACTGTCATACTCATTTGCTTAAGTTTCAGAGTCATTCGGCTAGCTCTTTCCAGGTAAGGGAAGCTAGGGTCTTTAGTACTTTCCGTAAATTTATCTGTTTCAGCCATGCTTCTCGTCTTGTATGGACTGTATGCTATTGTGAATGTGTGAACTGCCTGGTTATTCATTTTGGGTATGAAGGTATGGCTGCTGCAAGTACGAACAGGGGCGAGAACTGATAATCTCGCCCAAGCGAGCTTGTCTCGCCTAAGCGAGACTAGCAGAGACTCGCTCAGGCCTTTTGCGTGAGCTGTCGCTCAGGCGACCCATCTTCGTTTTGAGCGAGAGAATGTCTCGCTCAGGTGAGGAGATCTCGCCTAAGGGAGCTAGTGCAGATCCTGATTGTCGAGCTCTCGCCTAGGCGAAAGGAGCTCGCCTGAGCGAGAGTCCCTCTCGCCTGAGCGAGAGTCCCTCTCGCCTGAGCGAGACCTTTCTGCTTGAGCGAGAAGTTGGGCGAGAATGCGGCTTGTTCTGTTGTTTCTCTGTTCTCAAATGTTGGCTATATGTTTGTATTGATCTTGCCTTTAAAGTATGAATTAGGTGATTATGTATGAATGAGATAATCTATAGTCTGTGATGGATGAGTTTAACATGATTTGGGCATGTTGCATGTATGGATGGTTTCATGGATTGAGAATGATGAGTATATATGGATTTGACATGGAATATGAATGATGGTTGGTTATAAAGGTTGGCATGAGATTTATATGCATGATAAGTATTTACTTGGTTGGTGGAATATGATTCGTATGTGGTTAGGACGTAATCCCACGATAGTTTCGTGGTGGTGCCTCATTGGTTAGGGCGTAATTCCACGAGCCTCTAGGTGAGACCTCATGGTGGTGCCTCAGTTGGTCGGGACGTAATTCCATGACCCTTGTTAGTGGAAGTTCATGGTGGTGCCCCATCTATATAATTTAGTAAGGATTCAAGGTAAGGTTGCATTCTGACACTCAAAAGAGCTAGTTAGTCTCACATAGAGCGTACTGACTCTAGTGGTGAGAGTAGCAGGAGGCCTGAAATTCATTAAGGACTAACCTTATGTGTGTGGGATGTGACATTATAACAATTAGCTCGGTAGAGTAGGGAAGTCCACCACAAGTGCAAGCATCCGCTAAATCTGACTAATTATATGTATCTGGATGGGTCATGTCTGAGTCTTAGTGTATTGTTTGGAAAGTCATAACATGATTAGATGATGTGTGTATATTTGACCATGATAAATTCTTTTACGCTCTAGCTTACCCTTTTGTTTGTTGTATGTTTTGTGGTGTGGATCTCTCTCTTTGCGATGATCATTAATTTATTGATGTGAGCAGATGCGAGAAATACTCGTGGTCAACAGGGCGATGGTGGCTCCGCTGCATAGCCATTTGGTCTAGTTTCCGCTTTTGGGCTTTTCTTTTAGGGCTATGGCCCATGTATCGTCTGGCCATTGGGTTTTATTTTTGGAATACTATCGTTACTTTATTATACTTTGTTATTGGCATCATGGTATGCTTAGTTTCTCTCTTGTCTTCTTTTGAACAATTATATGAAGTAAGGTTTATTCTCCAGGACCGTGCTATTATATTATTCAATGTGACTCCTCCTTTAATTAGGGTTATTAATTAAATGGGGTGTTACAAAACAAAAAATGCAGAATCGTGAAGCACTACCATTGTAGTTCACAAACAAATCTTATCTATAAGGGAATAGTTTTTTCTGTACAAATTTATGCCTATGCAATAATCAGAGCAATTTAGCAGCACCTTTTATATAATTAATGGCTTCCACCTCAGAAATTTGTTCTCCCTCTACCAACCCTTTAATTAAGGAGTTGCGATGCGATACACTTTATTAGGGGCACATAATGGTAGCTCCTCAGATTTGAAACGTTCAATATCAAAAAGCGAAGACCTGGATAAAGTAACATAAATGTCATGCTAATACAGACCAACATCAACTTTCAACATGCTTGTTTTGGTATTTGACAGTAGTTGATGTTTCTCTAATTATAAAAAACTATCTAGGGATCAAGGTTACCAGCATCAACTTTCAGTTTGGAAAGTGGTTTTAAGAAATCCTCAATAAGTTCTCCAACATTTCCTAAACTTTGTGCACCCTTATCATCCTCATCTTTAGAGTCTGAGCTCGAAATTAGTGTATGCTTGCAAAGGGGAAAGAACAGAAAAAATATTTATTGAGTACTTGCCGATAAAAAGGAATAAAAATAAGATAGACAGACAGAAATGAACACGAAAGATGTACAAAATGGAACATTGCCATTATGTTTTCATTTTTATTGAAAAACACTGAAAAAATATTTATTTTGTTTTCAATTTTCAGTGGATTTTTTAAGATTTTTTTCTTTCTAAAATGTACTTAAACATATTTTTATGAAAATAAAACAAAAGGTGCTCAAAATAAAGGGGACCAAACCCATTAGTAGAACATCAAAGTCCCTTTTTCGACCCAAATCATCTGATTATCTTGTGAACCATTGGGAACAATTAGTTGAGCATTCAACTCAATTCTCACACGACAGCTCCATGAAAAACGGTAATGGAAACTACATTACCAACTCCAAATAATAGAAAAATTTCATGGCTAATCTACACTTCCCTTGACAAATGCTTGAGACCTTTATGAAAAAATGGCAAAAGCTAACAAAAAAGAATAACTTCAAAAATTTGACTACAAATATCATAAATGCTCATGGAAAAATTGAAATGAATGAAATATGTTCATCTGATTCAAAAATGTATTTGTGAGACAGTACATTACACTTACACTCAAAATAAAGGGAAAAACTACATTACCGAATGAGGGCCTATTTGCGAGACTAAGTCTTGTGGTAGTTTAGATGCAAGTGTAGGCCAAAATGGACTTAACGTCTAGCGAACCTGCAAAATATGAATGCCACTTTAACACTAAATTAAGGAATTTCATGCACATCTCAAGTAGCATAAATGTCATGTGTATGGTAGGAAAGAAATAGATAACATCACACCCTCTCTCTGACCAGAAGAGAGAAAAATAAGTTAATTTTATTTTATATCCCTAAGAGGGAAAGGACATACATCATTATAACAAATTCTTATCGCTTGAATCACATCCCATATAGACTGGAATAGATGGGCCTTTAAGGATTTGGTAACAGCCTTGCCAGTTAGCCAAACTTCCAAGCAAGCGTGCATATATTTTGCAATGGAATCAAGATTATATCCCTCTTCTAAAATTAGTACAATCCTACCTTCAGCAAAATTCATCAACTGAAATAAAAGAAAAAAGTTCTGTTACTGATATAGAGACCAACATATTGAACTTGTATAAGTCTACGAATTTCAACACAGAATCACATACTAGTTGGCCGTAGTCATTGAGGAAAAAAGTATGAATAAAGGACCCACCATATTTCAGTCAAATATATGTGTTTATTATGTTCCTTTTTCAATAGAGGATCCACCATAAGATTTTCGTCCTTCTCTCTATAGTACGTGAAGTCATAAAAGACTTTTTCTTTGCTTCTCTTTCTCTTTCATTTTCCTTCTCTTTTGTCTTTTTCTCTTTGTCAAAACTCGAATACAGTACACTATTCTCTCGCCTTTATTGCTTTATTTCTGCCATGGAGAGAGGTAAGGAAAAAGAAGCGGTGCCAATAGTCAAGGACACCGTGTGGGTTTACTGTACGACAGGAAGATGTGCAAACACTAGTCGCCAGATGAGGCAAACCGTGTGGAGAATCCATGATAGAGAGACCAGTATTCTGCATCACCACAATTCGCATTCTCCCAGGTAACATTTATATTATATCCAACCCCTTCTGCTTCTCCGACCTTAGTATAAAACTCGTCGTCATTAGTCTAGGAAGCAAGATGTGGTCCCACACTGCAAAGTAATCTGCATTACCACAATTCACATTCTCGCAGGGGACATTTATATTATATCCAACCCCTTCTCCTTCTCTGACCTTAGTATAAAACCTATCGTCATTAGCAAGATAAAAATTCCTAGACTCATGCCTGTATTAAGAAACAACTACAAGATCAACAACCAACTAATAAGATTGACTAGAAAACATGTGAAAATAATTAACATAAACACACCTGTGAACGGAGAAGAATAAAACTCGAGAATCATACCAGAACATCTTTTGATTACCATTTCCATGATGGACATCCCAATCAACGATCAAAATTTTCTTCAAATCTAGATCATGCTGTCGCAAACAGAAAAATCAGAAAAATAATGACTAAAAAAATTCTTTGGAAATGGTAGTAGGTGTACTCACTCTTTCCTTTAGTAGATAGCTTACAACAACTGCTACGTTGTTAAAGATACAAAATACCATTCCTTTTTTTCCATTCTGCATGATGACCCGGAGGTCTAACAATGGAAACAGCGGATTCCAATTCCCCACTTGCCACCTTTTCAACAACCTACTTGCCAACAAACCAAGGTTAGAGATGACAAAGGAAAAGAATATGGAAACAATGCCTAAAGTAAGAATCTTTATATAAAAAAGAATGGAAGGTAGTACCTGTATGCTAGAACCAGCCGCCAAAAATGCAGCTTCAGAAGACCCTTCGTTGAAATAGATGGAATCCCATTCGGAGGTCAACTCAATCCTTCGCAATTTGAATTTCTTGGAACTAATGTTCTTCATTGTACTCACATGGTTTATTGAATGTACCAAGCGCAAATGTTTGTCTTGAGCTTTCTTGGCATCTATAAGAACGCAACTGCATGAACAAATGCATGAACAAAATAAGCACGTTAAAGATAACACAGACTAAAAATAAAGATAAATTGACTAAAAAGAAATAAGCAAGATTCTAATATGCTAACAAGACTAAAGAAAGAAATGTGCATGACTTACCGTTGAGGAACACCGACGCTTTCGAGTTTATTCCAAATTGACTTAATGCGGTCAGGATTTTCGACATGGTTTGCCTCATCCGGTGACTGGTGTTTGCACATCTGCTGTCGTAAAGTAAACCCATGCGACGTTCTTGACTAATGGCACCGCTTTCTTTTTCCTTACCTCTCTCCATGGCAGAAATGAAGCAATGGAGGCGAGAGAATAGTGTACTGTATTGGAGTTTTGACAAAGAGAAAAAAACAAAAGAGAAGGAAAACGAGAGAAAAAGAGAAGCAAAGAAAAAATCTGTTATGACTTCACGTACTACAGAGAGAAGGAGGGAAAGGTTATGGTGGGTCCTCTATTGAAAAAGAAACCTAATAAACACAGATATTAGACTGAATGACTACGGTCAACTAGTTTGTGATTCTGTGTTGAAATTTGTAGACTTTTACTAGTGAAGAACGAAAATTAAAAGAATATTATGAGAGATAAAATGAAAATACATTATACGTTCATCATGTCATCATCAAATATACGAAAACAAAAAAGACTTTTTTTTAAATGTATCAAACTATGCTTTGTTTATTTTTAATTTGTTTAAAAGTTGACAAAGTATATAAAACTAGACTCAACTTGCTGGCTAATCCAAAACTGGGTCGGGGTATGAGCATGAACCGTGACTCTTTACCAAACATAAGGCATAGTTAAATAAAATACAACTTTGATCATATCATATTCAGTTAAAAGATTAATTTAAATATAATATTAAGGGAACATGGTTTAAGCAATATTAAATTTTGAAAGTTAAGCAACTCCAATTTTTTAATGGTATGTGATACTTGAACTAAGTACTTTTTACTTTGTTGTACTTAACAACTCTTTTATTTTTTTTTCACGAATACATTTGAGGAAGAGAAATCAAAGACCAAAGTTAAAGTTAGCATTAGTTTAGGATAATCACGTTGGCGTAGTGGAATTGAATAATTTGATTATGTTTATAAACCATTTTAAAAATATGGTGCCAGCAAATGCTTATATTATGCATTAGAACAATACATTATAAAAAAATAAAATTATATTGTATTTTCCATGCATTTTACATGTTGGTAGATTGATATTAAAATGTTAATTAGTTTATAGCTCAATAAAGACCAACTTGGATTTCAAAATCAGAGTATGACAACGAAATCACAATTTTAACTCTACAAATTTGAGAAAAAATATATATACCAACTTTCAAAATAAGAATAAAAACATTGAACAATAATTCAAGTCAGTCAAACGACAATTCTGACAATCTATTACACAAAGACAAATACGATTTTTTTTATACTGGGCAAACCACTTTTCATAATTATGAGAATAGGCGTTTTTTTAAAAATTTATGAATTTGGACCAAATATGCTAGAGGTGCATGTTTTCTCATGAAAAAATCGTGAGAAGGTGTGCGTTTTTGGGTTAGAGAGAGAGAGAGAGAAATCGTGTGGGACCAAACGTTTTATAATTTAGAAAACGTAGGGGTAGGCATTTTCTACTAGAAAATGTAGGGGGTAGGACATTTTCTAATTGAAAACGTGTAGGGGTAGCACGTTTGTAGGTATTTAATTTTTTTTCTATTCGCACCCTCAATCCTTTATTTCGGTTTCGAATACTCATATACTTTTGGTAAATAATGCTATGTGAACCTCCTTCAAGTCCTTATATATACAATAACACCACCATATATTATTTTACCAAATTTTCTCTACATACACCGCTCACTTCACAGCTTACGAAGTCAAACAACCTACAGTGCAAGCAAAACTTTCAACTATGAGATCCCAATTCTCGCAAGCAGTAGCTTGTATTGATAAAATCCCCTTACACAAGTGGTCTCAAGCTTATGATGAGGGGTGGAGGTACACCCACATGATAACAAACTTGGCGGAGTGCATGAACTAGGCACAAATGAGGACTATTGGTCAACATATACAAGTCCTAATTTCATTCCAGACCCACAAACTAGGTGCAAGACTTCCGGACGACCAACAACGACAAGGATCCATGACGAAATGGATCAATCGATTACGGATGAAACAAAAAAATGTTCTTATTGTCGCATTAAGGGTCATCATTCCAGACGATTGTAATCGATTACAATACCTTTGTAATCAATTACCTTTAACCATAAATACTACAACTCATTCTGTAATCGATTACAATATCTTTGTAATCGATTACATTAAACCCAGAAACATTGTAACTCATTCAGTAATTGATTACGTCGTAAAGTAATCGATTACAGCATACAAAACTTGGCTCTCTAAACGATTTCAGCTGAAAATGTGTCAGCCCCCAAAAGCATATGAGTATCCAGAATCAAAATAAAGGGTTCGGGGTGCGAATAGAAAAAAAATTAAAAACCTAAAAACGTGCTACCCCTACACATTTTCAATTAGAAAATGTCTTACCCCCTTACGTTTTCTAGTAGAAAACGCCTACCCCCCCACCCCCACGTTTTCTAAATTGGAGAACATTTGGACTCGCACGATTTCTCTCTCTGACCCAAAAATGCACACCCCCCTCACGATTTCTTCATGAGAAAACGTGCACCCCAACACATTTTGTACAAATTCGTATTTTTTAAAAAAAATGTCTATTCTTGTAATTATGAAAAGTAGTTTGCCCAGTGAAAAAAAAACTGACAAATACGATAATCGTTCACGCCAACCTAAATGGTTGTGTTCCTAATTTTTTTCAGCTGATTATTATGCCTCCTAAAATGCAAGAAAATGAAACCCATGAACGATCAAGCTATTGTCATATGTGTCACAGGCATAAAAGAGTTAATCAAAGTAAACTTGTCCCAAGTGCATATAACTGTTAACAAGCAACAACCAAAAGTCTGTATATTTGTCCTTGAAATACAATGATGGTATATGCTAATTCTTATTCTTAATGTTCCTCTCATTGGATGCAATACTGATTTGTGAGTAGAATGAATATAATCCAAGACATTACTCCCACACAAAATGAAATAAGAATGAGAGTGGAATACCTGGAAGGACATTGCTAACCTTTTGTGTTCTACTCCATCTGTTGTGGCAAAAAATTTCAATCAAATCAAATCATAGAAATTAAACACTAAATCAGAATCCTAATTGAAAAATTTCTATCACTCCCAGTGACTCAAAGAAGAATTTAAGTGATTATGAACATAATGATTGATTTGTTCAAATCTAATTTTTATCATAAATTTAGTATAATTTTCTTTATATTCTTTTATTTTGTTTTTTAATACATTTTTTAATGTCAACATAACTGATATAAATTGATATACTTCGGGAAGGTTGATTTATAAAATCAGTAAAATATTCTCTCCAGTAGATTACATTTAGTATATATATATATATATATATATATATATATATATATATATATATATATATATATATATATATATATATATATATTTTTTATTTTTTATATATTTTTCTATATGCTTATATTGCTAATGTACTGACAATAAATCAATTTTTATTACAAATTCTTGGTTTATGTTTATAAGCCTTTTGCACATGATTTTATGATACGAAAAATATTCTTTGACATTGGTTGTGCATTATGCTTATATTTAAAAAATAGTTAAGGTATTTTATATTACACTTAATTATGTTTTGTCAAATGTGGGGAACTTCCAATGGAGAACAAATTAAATTTGTGTGGTCTATTGACTCCTTAAAATTTTAAAATTTTTCAATTGAATCCCGTTACATTTTATTGTTAACTACATCATGTGTCATTGTTCACCTTTTTACTTTGAATTTTGAATGGAGTCGTGAAATTCAATCTCGGTGAAGTTTTTATATTATATTCTTCTAAATTAAGCTCTTTGTTTCTATTCTGCCAATTTCTGTTTATTATTTACATATAATTCTAAATATACTTTTTCTCTAAACCCACAAAATGTTTTGTTGGTTGTACCTTTATCCATAAATAATCCATTATAGTTAAACACTTAAACCACATTAGTCCCGGTGGGATACCATATTTGGACTTGTCCACTTGATTATTTGTACGATTTGGTACACTTGTCAATCACGTCACAGTGAAGTTATTCTTTTTAAGAATGGAAGAGAACATATAAGAAATGAGAGAAAAAAAATATTAAGTCTCTTTCTCTTCAAAAAATGAAAGGTTTAATTAGTCGGATGATACCCATTTTCGTTCAGATGTGTCAGTTTGGTATCCACTTTTAAAAATGTGTCAATTGAGTCTCAACTTTTGAAAAAGTGTCTCAATTAAGTCCCTTTCAGAAAAAAATTATTAACGTCGTTAACTTTATTCATGACTTTTACCACTAAATTTTAATATAAATATAAATACTTAACTTTGTAAGGCATTTTAAATACCAATACCGTTAACGGTATTAATAACGTTTTTCTGAGATGGATCTAATTGAGACATTTTTTTTCAAAATTTGGGATTCATTTGACACATTTTTGAAAGCGAATACCAAACTGAAATATCTGAACGAAAGTGGATACCATCCGATTAATTAAACCAAAATGAAAACATATGAAAGTGGAAGATAAGAGAAATATCTTGATAAATTTTTGTATTCTTTATTATAGTTGAATTTATATTTATTATTTATTAAAGTTAATGTTTTATTTTATTAAAGAAATAAAAATATACTCAATTTCATTTCCATCCATTCTTAATATATCATATATAATTTGAAAAAACTTACAAATATATCACCAATAATTTAAAATACCCAAATAATTTTAAAACATTTCTCAATATATCATCTACAATTTAAAAACTCCAAAAAAGTTTGAGGGGCCATGGAACCAGGGTCGGCTCAAGGGTAAAGTGCGAGTAAAATACTCACTTTAGGCCTCAAGGATAAGAAGGCCTCAACAAATTTTTTTACTACTAATATTTCTCTATTAAATTAAATATAAAATTATGTTTAAGAAAAAAGGCCTAAAAAAAGACCTCAAATTTTTTTTAGTACTAATTAATATACCTCTATTAAACTAATTATAAAATTATGTTTAAGATAAAAAAGGCCTAAAAAAATATTTTATTACTAATATAGCTTTATTAAATTAATTATAAGTTTATGTTTAGGAATAAAATTTAATTAAATTATTATTAGTGTATGTTTATTTTTATTGGTGGTAAAAATGATAATTAATGAGTTAAAATATTTTTTTAGTAAATTATAATTGTGTTTACAAGAAAGATAATGATTAAATATCTTTATTCTATTATAATCAATCTAGACTCTATTTTCTTCTTTTATCTCTCTATGACTTCTCTTACCTCTCTTTACTTTATTTTATTTTAAGGGTCTTTTTTTTAGGGTTTTGGCAGATTACATCCATTAAATCTCTTGAATCTCATGTTGTCTATGTGTACCAATTTTTTCATCCATTTATTGGTTAGTATGTTTTTTCTTTCTATTTGTGTTGTTGTTATATTTATTCTTTTTTGGATTTGTATTAGATTTAGAAATGTGTTTCTTTTTGGCATATATCTTGAGGAAAAACTGAATTTTTTTACAAAACTATTAATTAGATTATGATTTACTCTTTTTGTACATAATAGATTAATTGAAGCATAATTCAAAGTTGAGTTTTTTATAGAAAGATAATTCAAGTTTAGGAAAAAAAAAGAAAGACTTAGTATTGAGTTGTGAAGAGCAATATTTTTTTTATTAATGATTAATCTTAAAATAAATAACTTTGTAGGTTTGTGAAAGAGTTGAGACTTAGGAACAAAGAAAAGACTTAAGACTTCAAGATACTGCAAGTATACTATCGAGTCTATTTTCTTGACAATCAGAACCAAGTTTTATTGTTTTAATTTATTCATTTTATATATTTATCTTTAATAGTGTTTTATATATTATCATTTTTTATTTTATATAAAAATATATAGATATGTCAACTAGAAAATTTGAATAGGCTATTCAAAAATTCAAAAGAAAAGAAGAATTGAGGCTTTAATTGCATAAAAAAAAGGAGCTCTGAATAGAAAAGAGCATATGTCTTGTGTATTACGGTGTATAGATATTTCATTTTTTAAAGAAAAATGCTTAAATCTTGAAAAATCTTTAAAACATGATAATTTTTTGGATATTGATGAATTTGATTTAATTTCATAATTAAATATCTCAAGGGAAATTAATTATAGGTTTGGAAAATGATAAACCAATTGACATTTTTAATTATATAAAAAGAATAATTTTTTTTCCAAATGCATATATAGTTTATAAAATAATGTTAACAATTTTGGTGTTGGTTGTTTCAGGCTAAATGAGTTTCTTAGAGCTAAAGATAATAAAAACTTATTTAAGATCAAAATGTCACAAGAAAGATTAAACAGATTAATCCTATTATATATTGAGAAAGAAATCTTTAATGAAATTAATTATGACAATTTAATAAATAATTTTGCATAAAAAAACTAAAAAAATAAATTTTAAATTAAAGGTCTCAATTATTAAGTTTGCTTTTAAGTCTCTTAAACCGTTGAGCCGTCCTTACATGACACCCCTCCTCCATGCAAGCTCCGCCATTGACTGCAACCTTGATGCTACCTATAAATTTCAACAATCATTTCGCATTAAAAAAATCTGCCTAGATGGAAACATTTTGTAAGAGTTTACAAATTTTCTTTTGAAGTCCTTGGTAAAGCTTTGTAAATATTTATTTACATATATCATTGTTCTAAAGTTTTTGATTCTTGATTGCATATGTGTTTTAATGTCATAAGATTTTGCATTTGACACGGAAGAACCTTACAAAATGTAACATACCACTTGCATTGACATTACATCTATAAATAATTTACTTCTTTGACCGGAGATGGTACAAGAACGCCCCAAAGCAGGATATTAGACAAAAAATTAATAAATTTAATTTTTTTTTAAAATAAAAGATAATTTTTATTTATAATAAAATGATATATATATATATATATATATATATATATATTTACTTTTTATAATCAAATATAATTTATTTATAGTAAATGAAAATATATTTATTATTAATATTAAATATATTATCTTTTCATTAAATTATAGACCATTTTTTATTTATTTTCTGAATATGTTTTTTATTAATAATTATTTTAATTGAAAAAATAATTAAGTTTTAAAAAATTAACAGTCGATTAATAAGATAATTATTTTAATTTTAAAAAAATAATATTTTTTGAAGAGTACAATTGAATAAATAATGTATATATAAATATGTTTATTTATAGTATATGAAAATATAATACCTTCAAGTTATACTATAATTACGAAATATAGAAATGTGGAAATATATATATAGTAAATGAAAATGTATGTATTATTAACAGAAAATATAATTTTTCATAAAGTTATAGATAATTTTATTTATTTTCTTTTCTTTTTGTTATTATTTATTGTTTTAATTTAAAAAAAATAAAAATATTTATTTGTAATTTTAAAAAATATTATTTATTAAAGAGTAAAATTGAATAAAAAATATTGATGTTAAAAAGAATATATTATTTGTATGTAATGCATTACGAAATATAAAGTATATAAACGTGGAAGGAAAAGTGGTTCTTAAAGATTTTTTATCAATTCGTCAATCCGTTAAGGAAATGTGGGATGTATTACAAGTGACTCATGAAGGTTTAGGATGAAGGTTGAAGAGACAATCTATGATGTGCAGAAAAGATTCACACATATAGTGAACCACCTCATAGTCTTGGGAAAGACCTTTGACAAGGAAGAATTGAATATCAAGATTTTGATAAGTTTTAGTAGATCATGGCAGCCTAAAGTCATTGCTATATCAGAATCCATATATCTCACCGCAATGAATATGACAACCCTCTTTGGGAAACTAAGGGAACATGAGTTGGAACTTGGAAGACAAGAAGAGGAAGAGAAAGGAGAGAAAAGGCAAAGCATTGCATTGAAAGCTGCTACAAAATCTGTCAACAAGAGCAAAGCTAGCAGATTTGAAGAAATGGGAAATCAAAAAGATGAAAATTCTGATTCTGAGACATTGAACCTAATGGTAAAACATTTTTCAAATTTTTGAAATATAAAAATAAATCCAATGGAAAAATTGTAGGAAAAAGAAAATTTTTATTCAAGAAACAAGATTCACCAAGCACACCAAGATGTTATGGATGTGGCAAATATGGCTATATCAAGCCTGATTGTCCAGTTCTCAAAATCAAAAAGAAATGGGAGGAAAAGAGTGAGGCATCAAAGAAGTCAAAGAAAGTGAAGAAAGCATATATTGCTTGGGAGGACAATGACTCTAGCACTTCCAGCAATTCGAGTGAAAGACATAACGAAGAAACAAATTTATGCTTAATGGTTAATACAAAATCCTATGCCAATAGTGTAAGTAGTCCTGAATCCATGGATGAAAGTTATGAATGCAAATTTCATCAATTACTTGATGTGTATAATGAATTGCATGATGATGCTAGAAAATTGCAATGTTCTAATAACATACATAAGGGTGAAACCAGATGGCTTGAGAATAGAGTAAAACAACTGGAAGCAGATAATAAAGAGTTGAAAACTGAACTAGAAAACATGGAAAAGCATAAGAGTTGTAATTACAAGAAAAATGTTATTAGTTGTGAAAATTGTTCCAAACAATTAGAGAGAATAAAATATCTAATGAGCACACTTACTATATTTACTCTTGGAAGAAATAATTTGGATGCAATTCTAGGTTCTCAATGGAGTGTCTTAAACAGAGAAGGCATAGGCTATGTAGAATATGCTAATCAATTAGGACATCGATTAGAATCCACAAAATTCATTAACATGAGCAAACCAATTTTTATTATGTGTTTTTACTGTTGTGAAATTGGACATGCATCAAATAAATGTTATTTCAAGAGATCTAGAGTTCTTGAAGGTAAATACAAATGGGTAACTGCATCCTCTTGACTTGTTTTGCAGTTGAGTCTTCAAGCCAAAGAGCCTATATGGTATCTAGACAGTGGCTGCTCAAGACACATGACGAGGAATGCAAAGAAATTCAGCAAAATATCATAGGAGGTATTTGGTCTAGACACTGCCACTACCATTAACGCGAGCACGAGCCATGACAGCACCGCAGCAGTAGTGACACCAGCACCATGGTAGTTCTGCAGCAACAACAACGCGACCACCATCACTGCTGTAGCAGCTAAAGCAAACAAGATCTGAACCAACACAATGCAAGCCAGATCGGAGCAGCGTTTAACCACCGTCGCAGCACCACCGCGTCGCAAACCGTGAGCACCACATTGTTCGCCGTCAAGCCTCGCCGGAAAACGGCAGCAGCAGCCGTCATAGCACCTTCGCAACCAAAGTGTGAGAGAAACCCTAGTCTGGAGAGAGAAAGCACTCTGCCACATGTCAGGCTGCTATTGGACAGTCAAACTGGTCAACTGGTCAACTAGTCAAAGCCAACAGTCAACTCTGGTCAAAACTGCAAAAATGGTTAAATAAGAGGGCAGAATTGGAAATTGGACTAAAATTAAGTTGCTAATTAATTAAATAAAAATAATAGATTTTAGCAACCGATAGATAAAGCCCAAAGTCCAGTTGAAGCCTATATAAAGAGACTTACGGGAGCAGAAGCGAAAAAACTTACAACTTAGAACTCTCTGGTTTTGGCAGACACTGTCATACATCACATCTCTCATTCTCTCTTTTCTTTTTATATTTCTTTCCTTCATATCATCATGTATTCCATCAAAGCCATGGAGGGCTAAGCTTTTAGGGTTGATTCCACTGTAATTTCTTAACTGGATTCTAAGGTTAGATGAATTTATGTGTTTGTTATTTTGAT
>Ga0214542_1005125_pt1 | contig 25289 bp, 7 predicted proteins | sample CNSS1metaG_FD_160096 | JGI IMG/M metagenome (GOLD analysis project Ga0214542, IMG submission 160096) | Root nodule microbial communities from cowpea collected in UCLA plant growth center, Los Angeles, California, USA - CNSS1 | ecosystem: Host-associated > Plants > Roots > Nodule | place: USA...
TTTTACCAAACTTACTCAATAAATCCAATAATCACAAATCCTAATTAAATCAATCTTTAAGAACAGAAAAATCAATTAAATCCCCAAATTTAAATATTAAATGAGGGCAAAAATTTGAACTCATCACCAGGCGCCAAGCATCTTAAAAGCCACTGCCACTACAAGTATCGCCTGGCAAAATGACCCTCACCATCAGGCGTTGCACACTCCAGTACTCCTCAAATTTGGTAGCTTTTGCCTGGTGGATCAAACACCATCGCCAGACACTACACAAGTACCTATGCAGTACTGATTTCTAGGCACACAAAATAGCTTGTAACCCCCAATCTAGGCATCAAAATCCATAGTAATTCCCACCAAGTTCATTGAGTCAATTCTCATATCTTTAGCTTCTTATCAAGGTTCCCATTCCCATTTAGATTTACCAATCCAAATGCACCAATAACTAAACTTGCTTAAGTTCAACTTTACTTATTCACTATGTGCCATAACCAACTCATACTACCTGCATACCAACCTATTTCCCTATATTACCTCAATCTCCAACCAATTACTAATAATAGGTCCATTACACTCAAGCCTATAATTATACCTCATGTACACTTACTCAACTCTGTGTAGACAATTCCATTTTTATATTGTAGTATGCCTCTAGTCTAGCTATTCCATATTTAATATGTAACCTCTACTGCACTGTCATGGTATTCCCTTTCCATTAATCATAACATAAATCCATACTAGTAATTTATACATATCATCACCCTAGACCTCTGTCCAACTAATCTTCTCAAATTCACATTTAGCAGTAATCTGATTCACAAGAATCTAAAACCAATCATTACTCCTCATAGCCATGCAAAATCACTCTCTCCGTGCCGGCGCCTGGCGGCACATAGCCTACTGCCAGGTGGTGCAACCAATTCTAGAAGATACCAGAATTTCTCCCTACACTTGCGAGAAACCTCAGTTCATACCATCCTCTCCATTTTCCACTCAATGCACTTCTATTATACGCTTATGATTACTAATAATGTTTGGCTTCCAATATGCAGAATTATATCACTTGTGTCTACGTAATTTACTCCAAAACTCAAAATCCCCAAATGTTCAAACCTCAAAATACATACCTATCATTTTCATCCAATTAATCCCAAATGCCCAAGCAGTTTACCAATTAATTACAATCGGAATTTCATTCTCCATTAGTAATCATTTTCCTACCATTAGAATCAGCCAAGAACTCCCAAAACATCACAATTGTACCAACTGGCTCGCATCGCCTGGCGGGAGCTCATCACCGTCAGGTTGCTCAAACAGAACCCAAAAACTGGGTTGGTGCACATGCATAGCTTGGCGGCCAGTTCGTACCGTCAGGTGGTTCCACTCAGGAACCTAAAATTTTGCAAAAAAATGGCATGAGTCTCCTAGCGGCTTTGAAGGCCCGTTAGACGGTATCTGAAAAATTTCCAAAAACAAAAAATTCAAACAATGACAGAGAAGAGTCATACACAATCATGTTATACATCATGCAGTTAATCAAAAACATAAAATTAATGTGGTTCAACTCCCCTAACTTGGATTTCTTGCTTAAAAAATTGAGTAAGTGATTGTTTCTCCTTGATCAACAATGGCTTCTCTTGGCTCTCCTACAGTTTAGTTCAGCTCCTACGTTGCACTCACTAACCATTGTTTTCCTCTAGAATTTCACTCCTTACAATGCTCTCAAATGTCTAGTCTCAAAAACTCTTCCTCTCTCCCTCAATTAGCCCTCTTAACTCTACCTTAATGGTGTTTAATAGCCAAAAACGAAATTGCCATAAAAATGTGTTTAATTGCCATTCAAGATTAATTATTAGTTATTTTTCCAGCCCTTTTGGTTACCCCTTTGTCAGCTAGGGTTTTTGGCCTTTACATTCATGCCAAAAAGAATTTTGGTAAAAAGAAATTTATTTTGCGTAGGCCAAGATTCAAACACACAACCACACAGTTATCAAAGTCAATGCACAACCATTCAACCAAATTCATTAAAATAACATACAATTGGTGTACATAAGACTTGAACCCAAGTCCTTTCCATATGAACAAGTACTCCCAACCACTTAAGCTAGTACTTTTCCACATCATAGAAGCTAGCATTAAATGTCATAAAGGCTCCCACTACCCACATTTATTAATTAATTAATTTTCTCGGGTCTTACATATTCCCCCTCCTACTTCAATTGTTTCACAAGAGTTTAGACCTCTCTTTCTCTAATTTGTAGGATTTTTGTGAAGAAGATGTGGGAAATGAAGTCCTATTTATAGGAGAAACCTTGGACAAATGGATAAGGATGAATTGATGGTAGATTTATGAGATTCCTTAGTGAGGGTAAATTTCTATTGACCATATAGAGAAGCTTGGTCAAAATTCCCATATTTGGCAACTTCATGGTAATTCCAAGACTTGTTGACTTTCTAGAAGACTTATTCTTACTCTAAACTGTAAAATTCATATCTCTTACCACACACCTATATTTGTAACTCCTAACGATGAAACTAAAGCACTATGTCTCTAGAACATCTCAGACAAATGTGAGCCCAATCCAATAGTTAATAAAATTGGAATCGAAGTTTTACTTGAATAACTCAAAACAGGACGTAAGTGACACCAGTTCAAAATAAAAACATTATTTCTCCAATCACATACCTCTAATTTGAAATCCAAATGGTTAAAGTTAAGTAATATGTGTTAAGAACTTTGTATCAAAATTTCATCCCGATCCTACGGTTAACAAGTGAGAATAAAATATTTACCAAGGCAACTCAAAACTAGACAGCATGTGGAGACCTAACTTTTACACTAAAGTGTGGGAATTACTGCTCCTTCCATAAATTTCCAATTCAAAATCCTATCGGTCAACGTGAAGAACTATGTTTTAAGAGTGTTCTATAAAATTTTCTGCCTAATCTATCGATTAATGAAGCCTTAATCAAAATTTTACTTAGGCAACTCAAAAATAGGAAGTAGTTGGCACTCAAAAAAATCATCATTTACATTGTACAAAGCCCTTTGTCAATTTACTTATGAAATCATAAAATTATTTCTTACTACATATTTAAACAAGAAAGTTAAATATAATTAATATAAAATAAAGAGTGTTACAATAGACATAGCAAAGCCTTTTAGCCGTTAATGTCGTTTCTTCCCAACTTTTGTTTTTCCTCTCCTTTGTACCTTATTTGCTCCCTCACCTTTGTTTGTCTCCCCATTTTTATTAGTTATAGAAAGATTGCTTCTTTTTAATGTTTTTAGGGTTTGAGGTTTCTTTCACTATCGATTTTGCATATTAGTAGACAAAACCTAGAGATGATAATTGAGATATCTTGAAATATTGTTACATATTAGATAACTGAGAATAAAATATAGTATTTTCCCTTAAAAATATTAGGCTTATAAATATGTAGGAGTACAAGGTTTAAAGGGAGTCTTAATGGAATCATTGGGAACTCAAGGAAGAAGGGATAAAGTTTTAAAGATAAGTTTTTATGGGGAAGAAGAAAGAAATGAAAAGTAAGAGGTAGGGGGAGCTTAAAATTTTCTTTTATTATCTTCTTGCATCTTTGTTTTTGGTGACTTGGTGAAAGGTAGTAAATGGTAACTCTGCGTAGTTGTACCGAAGATGAACTCCGTCGGGACTTTTAAGGGAGTAACGGGAAGTGACACCTATGTATTTCGCATGGGCTTTTAATGGGAGTAATGGGAAGTGACACCTTGTACTTCACCGGAGCTTCCAAGGAGAGTAATGGGAAGTAAGACCTGCTTTGGTAAGTTGCGTGCAACAATTACAAATTTGCTCCTGAAGTTGAGTTCATTGGTGTTTGTATAATATTTTATGATAACATGTTTTGAACTTATGACTATGTTTAAACTATTGTTTGAGTTTACGTTTTTTTTATTGAAAACATATATATATATATATATATATATATATATATATATATATATATATATATATATATATATATATATATATTGAAAACTATGGTTTTTATTTACGTTACTCTTTGATTTTTCCTTTTCAATAAAGTCTATTTGTAATTGAGATTTTCAATAAAATATGAATGAGATTTTATTTTAAATTATATAATTTGTGTTAATTATAGATATTTTAAAAACTATCACAAAGTAACAAGGATTTAAGAACCCTTGAAAAGTAACAAGGATTTTAAAATCATGGGGAAATCATGGGGGTTTCAAATCGCAGGAAAGTATTAGACGTTTCAAACAATAAAGAAGTAAGAGGGGTTTGAAAACCGTAGGTAAATTATACTTTTCCAAGGGTTAGTAAAAATTGCTAGTAATCCATTTATGACGCTAGGTTTACCTGGAGAAAGACAAATCGCAGGTAAAACACTTAATTGAGGTTAAAAAACTCCCAAAAACGCTAAATATAACCCAGTTAAATACATTTTTTCTTGTAGTGAGAAGGTTAACGTCGATTACCCAAACCTCATGCCAAAGCTTGAATTGGGCTCAAAACCACACACTTCTAGCCAAGGCAAGTGATCCATCGAACTAAAACAAGCTACAACCAAGGATTAGCACAAGAAAGAGCACCATATATCATATAACCTAAGCTCTGATTACCAAATGATGTGCATCCATTTTATTTCTTAGAGTTATTATGTTTAGAGTGAAGAAAACCCAAGGAAGATTCTCATTGGATATCAAGATAACCAAATGGTTATCTCAATGTGAAGGTACACTTCCAAGGATTCAGAAGAGAGGATAGGAATAAATCACACAAAAGAACAAAAACACAAGTAATAAGAAGGTAAGTAGTGTGAACATAAAAGGAACAAAAATAACATGAACTTGAAATGAAATGGAACAAAAGATGAATGACTCGAAGGGGAAGGAGATAAAGGTTCAAATCATGCCACTTTGGGAAAAATGTCACCCAAGATAAGTGGGGATGAGACCACTTGAGTCTAGACACTTCATAAGACTAAGAGAAAGAGACACTCTAGAGAGAGCTAAACTCTCAAGGCGATCAAATATATGTATACTCTCAAAATATTCAATCATTTTACAACACAAAGAAGTATCCTTTTATAAGTGGTGGAAGGGACCTCTTAGAAAAAACAAAAGATAGCTTCTAGAAACTAGGTCATCCTAAAGGAGACACATGTGTGGAAGGCGTTACACATTCTTGTCCTCCAAGGCTCTCCATGCACCTTTGACCTTCTAGAAAGGTCAACCTTTGCTCCTCAACCTTCATGTAAGACTCTCAATGCATTTGTGCTAAGCCTAATCTTTTTTTTGTCTCCAACAAGGGCATCACCTCTCCTACAAGGCGTCATAAGCAAGACCAACAAATAAACAAATAAAAGTGAATACAAACAAAATCAACATAAACTAATGTAAACAAAGTCAAATATGTAGTAGAAGTTTTCCTTCTTGTCATGCTTCTACTTAGTGGCGGATCTTCAGCCAATATGTTGAGGGTGCCCAAATTTTGGTTGAATTACTCTTTTGGTCTATTTTTCGTCTAAAAATATCAAGTTGGTCGTCTAATATTTTTTAGTCTCAATTTGGTTCTGATTTTTTAAAAATTGATGCAATTTTATCTTTTTCGTATAATTTCTTAAAGCAGAACAAGAATTTTTCACCAAAATTTACACTAGGATTATATCAATTACATTAACAAAATAAACCATCTTTATTCACCACTTCAATTTTGATGAAAAAATTTTGGTTCGATTCAATAAGTTTAATGAAAAAAATGATAAAATTTCATCATTTTTTCAAAAATTGAGACCTAAATGAGACTAAAAGAAATGAGAACCAACTTATTATTTTTGAACAAAAATAGGAACCAAAAAAGTAATTCCAAAATTTTTATATAAACTAGTAAAACATTGTATTTAATTTTTTTATGATTATAAAAATAATAAAATAATAATTATTGTTATTATTAAAGTATAAAATTAAATATGAAATATTTTTTATTTAATTATAATTAATTTTTATTTATAATAATTAAATTTGAAAATAATCAAATAAAAAATATTAAATTAAATAAATAATCACCAAAAAATATATTAATAAAATAATTATTTTTATTTAAAAAGTATTTAAAAGATAAAGTTGAAAAATAAATGTGAAAAAAAAAAGACTTTTCTTCATCTATAAATATAAATATATAAAATTTTATTAAAATATTAAATATATAATATATATTAAAATATTAAGTTTACACAATGGTCCGCCGATGCTCCTACTAATCCTCCTAGGAAGGTCTTCATGTTCTCATGAGGAGTCATACTCTCATAACTTTCTATCTACTCCATGTTCTCATGAGGAGTCATACTCTCGTCACTTTCTATCTATGTGAAGAGTAAATGAATAGAAATAAACACTATCTAAAAAATTGTATTGAATCAATCTTACAAACATTGTTTCAAAACACTAAATAAATCTTATTTTAAGTATAAAGATGTGAATAGTTTTGATTTCTTTAGACAATGAATTTTATAAAAATACCAAATCATATTGAATCAACCTCACATTGAATCAAAATAGTAAGTAAACCTTATTTTTGAGTATAAATATGTGAATTATTTTGATTTTTTTTCATAAAATCTTAAAATGAATGCCTTTTTAAACTTTAAATGAAAACTAAATTTATTTGCAGTGATTACAAAACTATTCAAACTTAATATTTCTCATCTATCTAATTGGAGTGATAGGCCAAAGGTCGATCTGTTGAAGGGCCTAAATGTCGATTAGGTTTAGGATGATCATTGATGGAAATATTATGCTAGTATAATGGAGTAATAATTTAGGAATTTAAAAGGAATTATTCAAGCAACTTTTTTGGGCATATTAAGGGGTGTGAGTTAAATGGAGAAAGTTAATGGGTAATGAGATGGTTTTAGAAGATTAAGGAGATAGGAATTCAAGGAGTCTCAAGGTGAAAGATAAAGGGAGACCTCATAGATAGGAAAAAGGGATAGAACACAACTCTAAATGCTCTGGCTAATTGGCCTCTTACCTTTTGGCTAGAACATTTTGGCGCCCGCCGTGGGGAGTCAGTAAAACACTTCCTGATGCCCAAATTTTTATTTTTTGCAATGCATATTATCACATACAATTGGATAGTAGTGAGGAACGTGCGCACACTCTATTGTCACGTGCCATTCTAGAGTTATGACGAACTACATGATGTTTCTGATGGATGAATATAGTTTGGTCAGATTGAAGATTTCTTGGATTAGTATGATGGTTGGATTAGTTGTGCAATGTCCAAAATTTTGTCAAGACCCTACTATCGATTGTCGATTAAAATCTCATTTTGGTTGGACAACAATTCAGGATTATTCAATTTCTTCTTTTTTTATTTCTCTTTTTCTTTTCCCTTATATTTGATTTTTCAGGATTTAATCACCAAGCATGAATGTTCAATTGTTGTTTGTTTTTCTATAGTGGTGTTTGAAGAGCCTGGACCCAAAGCATAGTAAATGGGCATAGTACTTCATTGGGACTATCTCCTTATGGATGAGAATATAAGGCATCGTTCGAATAATTTGTTTCATGTAACATTTCTATCACCCTATCCAAGGATGAAACATTTGTCTAAATTTGGCTTAAGTTGCAGGAGTGAACTACGTCTTCGCCAAAAGTTAGACCCCTCAATACGACAACGCCGATCTATCGTGGCCCATTAAATTCTAGAATCTACATAAAATCTTCAACCACAACAATCTCAAGAATGCTCTTAAGGCTACTTTAAATTGACCCGATGAAGGTGTAGGTGTAGGTGCAAACTAGAGAAATATTTTTTGATCGCATGTTTGTAAAATGTGAATGAGATGAATATTTGTTCTCTTACTTGTAAAATGTAGGTAAGAAGAAAATTGAAGATCCTATTTGTAAAGTGTAGATAGAGAAAATGTCGATCTCTTATTTGTAAATTGTAGGTGAAAAGAAAATTGAAAAACTTATTTGTAAAATGCAGATATAGAAAATGTCTATCTCTTTCATGTAAATTGTAGGTGAAAAGAAAATTGAAGACCCTATATGTGAGTGTCGGTAGAGAAAATGTCCATCTCTTACTTATAAATTGTAGGTGAAAAGAAATTTGAAGACCCTAATTGTAAATGCAGATAGAAAAAATGATCTCTTATAAAATGCAGTTAAGAAGAAAATTGAAGACCCTATTTGTAAAATGCGGATAAGTAAAATGTTGATCTCTTGTGAAATGTAGATAGGGAACATGTTGATCCCTTACTTGTAAAATTCAAGTAAGAAAATAGAAGATCCCATCTGTAAAATGCAAGTTGTAAATGATACAACAATTTTATTTTTTTCTCTCTCTCTCTCTCTCTCTCTATATATATATATATATATATATATATATATATATATATATATATAGTTATAGTTATAGTTATATATGGGTTTCTTACTTTGATTTTGTAGTCATATTTAAAGATTAATTTAAAAAGGAAATCAATCAAGGCATCTCACAAAGAAGCAAAGGCGATTTATCAAGGCACTTATAAACCTAGTGACCTTTCAAGACACTAAATTAAAAAAGGTTAAAATACCTTTTCGATCCAAATTTTCGTCAAGTATTATCAAATAAGTCCTAATTTTGTTTTTGTGCTCAATTTTGTTCAATTTGGTCCTTTTTTGCTAACATCATTTAAATCATTAACGACCACGAACAATGACTGTCACATGTCACTTCGTGGTTTTTTATTTTTTTAATATTTTTTAATATTTTGTTTAAATGTCTATGTGTTAACCTAGAAGCGTGCCACGTGTTAGAATCAATGTTTTATATTCAATTTAGTTTCTATATTTGTTAATTTTGTTCAATTTAGTCCCAATTTTGTTTAAAATTGAGCAATTTTGTCCTCACAAAATTAGGATCAAATTTAATTTTTATATAAAAGTTATAATGATGTGAATTTTAGTATATTTATTAAAAATGTGAATTTTAATATAAAAATTAAATTTGGTCTCAATTTGGAGAGGAACAAAATTGGTTCATGTTACAAAAATTTAGGACTAAATTAATCAAAAATAACAAATATAAGGACCAAATTCAATATAAAACATTACCTCAGACACGTGGCATGTTGTTGGGTTGACACGTGGACATTTAAAAAAATTCAAAAAAAATCAAAAAATTCAAAAAAGAAAAACTACGAAGTGACACTTGGCAGTCAATGTTCATGGTTGTTAATGGTTTAAACGATGTTCGCAAAAAAAGACCGAATTGAATAAAATTGACAAAAATTGGGACCTATTTGAGCACAAAAGAAAATTATGATTGATTTAACAAAACTTGACAAAAATTGGGATCAAAAAGATATTTTAACCATTAACATATAAAGTGACTTCCCAAAGCACTTAGTGACCTTTCAAGGCACTAAATTAAAAATTAAGGTGACTTCTTAAAACACCTAGTGACCTTTCAAGACACTGAATTAAAGTATAAGGTGACTTTTCAAAGCAGCTAGTGAACTTTCAAGACACTAAATTAAAAATTAAGGTGACTTTTTAAAGCACCTAGTAATCTTTCAAGGCACTGAATTAAAAATTGAGATGATTTCTCAAAGTACCTAGTGACTTTTCAAATAACTAAATCAATTCTTAGAGATTTGATGTTAGGCCAAAGGTCGATTTGTTGAAGAGCCTAAATGCTGATTGAGTTATTGTTTGGAGAAAATTCTGTAGTCTTACGCTTTTTACAAGTTAAGACTGAGAGAGTTGTGTAATGATAGACCAAAGACCGATATGTTGAAGAGGCTAAATATCAATTAAGTTTTAGAATGATAATTGATGGAGATATTATACGGATTTTAGAAGATTAAGAAAATAGAAATTCAGCAAGTTTCAAAGCAAAAGATAAAAGGAGATCTCATAAATGGGATAAAAGGACGCAACACAATTCTAAATATTTTGGCTAATCGAGCTCTTACTTTTTTTACTAGAACACTAAGGAAGATCGAGATGAGTGAAATCACTCCCGATATTTAATTTCCTTTCCGCAAAAAGTATAGATTAACGGTCAGAATGAGACGAATTGCCACCTCCGGCACGCCATTCTTTTCCTTCATTTTACCGTTGACGAGAATCATAACAATGCAATTCCCCTTTCAAAAGTTATAACCTAGAGAGAACAGTACATACACTACACAACATCCCCAAAAGACCACATTGAGGAAATTAAAAACATATGTTTGAAAGAAAAGGAAAGCACCGAACTAACCCCATGTGCCCTTTCTTCCAAGACATCCAAAGCACATTCCCACCACCATCATTCAGTAGCTGGCACCGAGTTACCGCACCACCAAACACCATAGCACAATTGAATTGAACCTTTTCATTCCAAATCCCTCTACCTTTCTACTTCACCAACCACGATGCCTGAAATGGATGGTTCCTCCGCCAAACCCCCACAAATCTCAGAAATGTTCCAGAAGTTCGCCCTCGCTTTCAAGACCAAAACCTTCGAATTCTTCTCCGACGAAAACGCTTCTCCCCTTGACGACATCGACGGTTTCTCTCTTCTCGACTCCACAGAAGAGATCATCCCCGACCAAAAAGTTGTGGTCATCAAGCCCGACCCTGATCCATCCCACAATTTTTCTCCGCCGCCGCGCTCTCCGCCTCCACAATCCCCTCCGGAATCTCGAAATCCGCCACCGCAATCTCCGCCTCCACAATCCCCACCGGAATCTCGAAACCCGACGCCGCAGATCACTCCTCCTGCCCCCGAATCTCCCGAGCCCGTAAAGGCGCCGGCGTTAACCGAAGCTCAGATCAAAGAAACGGCACACGCCCTGATCTCGTCGGTCTTCGCTGCCGTCTCCGCCTTTGAAGCTTCCTACTTCCAGCTCCAGAGCGCGCACGTGCCGTTCGTGGAGGAGCAAGTGACCACTGCAGACAAAGTGTTGGTTTCGCATCTGCAGAGGCTATCGGAGCTGAAGAAATTTTACCTGGCTCCCGAACATCGTGGTTTTCCATTCGGCTCGTGTTTGGAAGCCGAAGTGGAGGAGAATCAGAGCAAATTGAGAACTCTCGGCACCGTCTCGAACCGTTTGCAATGGGAGCTGGAGCAGAAGCATGACGAAGTGGTAGCCCTGAAAGCCAAACTGGACGAGATTCACAGGGGTAACGTGAATTTGTCTAAGAAGCTTTGTGCTAGCGCTTTGAACCCCTCTTCTGATGTTTTGTTAACTGTTAAGGTGTTCGATTTATTGCTGCATGATGCTTCTAGAGCAACACATAGGTTTACCAAGATTTTAATCGGTTTGATGAGGAAAGCAGGGTGGGATTTGGGCTTAGCAGCCAACGCGGTTCATCCCAATGTTGATTATGCAAAGAAAGGTCACAACCAGTACGCGCTTCTGTCCTACGTTTGTTTAGGGATGTTTCATGGTTTTGACTCCTTAGATTTTGGAATGGAAGAAACAGTGTCCAATGAACACGTTTGTTCGGATGTGGACAAAAGAGACGGTTGTTTGAAGCAACTGCTTGAGCATGTGTCTAGCAATCCCATGGATTTGTTGGGTATTCACCCTGGTTGTGAGTTTTCGCGGTTCTGCGAGCACAAGTATGAGAGGCTCATCCATCCATCGATGGAGTCGTCCATTTTTGTCAATTTGGAGGAGAAGGAGGCTGTGTTGAACTCGTGGCGGTCCTTGAGTATGTTTTATGAGGCGTTTGTTGGAATGGCCAGTGCCGTTTGGACACTGCATAAGTTGTCCTACACCTTTGAACCCGTAGTTGAGATTTTTCAAGTGGAAAGAGGTGTGGAATTTTCTATGATATACATGGAAGATGTGACAAAAAGGTTGACCTGGCCAAACAAGGGAAGGGCCAAGGTGGGATTCACTGTGCTTCCTGGTTTTAAAATTGGCAGGGTAGTTATTCAATCGCAGGTTTATATAGGTAATTTCAGATGTACAGAAAAGTCTAACCAGAGTTCTTCTTGAAGTTGTGGGCAGTGTTTTGAGACTACTATGTGCAGGAGTCAAATGAATCCTGTTGATATTTCTGGGGTTGGTGTTTGTTTCTCCCCTTGAGTGAAATCCACCACTGTTTTGCCAGAATTTCTCTAAAGACGCCTGTATTGGAAAGACGATGCCAATGTTGCTCTATATTCCTGCCTGATGATGTTTGCTTCTTTGTTTGATGCTGAAGCAGGAGCAGTAACAAAAAGATTTCAAGTTGTTCAGTATTTGGTGCCAATACAATGAGGATCAGTAGTTTTTTGTTGGTATTTGTTTTTCTCTTTGAGCTTTCCTCCCAGTTTTGTTTCATGTCTGTTTTAGGTCACTTGTGTAGATTTAACTGTACAGAATATTCTCATTCTCGGTACAATAACAACAAATACACCAGTAAATTGTGCATGTATCACTTATTACTTATATATGACAAATGACATTGGTTTTCTCAATACTCAATAGAAATTCTGTCTCTCCAGTCTCCAGAATATGAAAATAGTATCATACAAAAATTCTATAAAGTATATTTGTAATATAAAATTTCTCTTAGAATGGATGGCTGTTGTCTCCTCAAACCAGCTAAGTTGATTAAGCTTCAGACATGAATTGTGAATGCACAGGTACGATCTCCTACACTTTCCTACTATTTAGACAGTTTTAAGGGCAGAATTTGAGGTTCTGTTATGTTTAAAGATTCTTATTGTTAAGTTCATTCAAAGTAGATCTTAATCAACTACTTTTCCCTTTTTCTTTTACTTGTAGTTGGGTCCGGCTTTTCCCTAAGTGAACTGGAAAATCGGGAGCAATTCTTAGCCGTCAGTCAAGGCACCAAAACCAAACTTCCCAACCAGCCAAACCTCAGTGATTGAATGTGTATTTTGCAAAAGTAATTAGAAAAATTCAATTTGAACCAATTTGGCTCTTAATTTGAATGATGAAATAGGGCAGCACTCACTTGTTTGGTTGAAAAACTAGTGAACTAGTTAGGAGGAGTCTTAGTATGTTTTCTGTTAATGAAAGTCTAATATCAAGTTCATAAAGTGCTTGTTAATTAGGTATGAGATGATTACAATCTCCCTCATAGCTTTTAGGTGTTTCACTCACTATCAAATCAAGCGTTTACTTAATGTTCCTTTTTATACATGTTTCACTCACTATTTAATGTAGGACTTGAAAAGACTATGCAGCATACTGGTTATTCATTCTTTGTTTACCACGCTGGACTTTGGGACTATGCACAAAGGTTGGTTGGTTAGTTTAAATCTTCACTTTCATTAATATATTTTATATTTTTTTACATCCTTAACGTTTCGGTTTAAGTATTTTTTATCCTCGATAAAGTATTGAATTTTGTTGTTGATTTCTAATCATTTTTATTTAATGTTTTCATCGTATGAACTTTGTTTTTTTCGCTTTATTTTAAAAAAGCTGTTTAAATAGTACTTTGATCAGTGAAATAAAGTGTTCTAGAGGCCAAAAAATGAAATAAAAATTTATTGGAGATGAGAAAGTTCAAAAAAAGTTATTAGGAACAAAAGAACAAAATTTACAAGTTATTAGAGAGTAAAAATATATTCCATCCAAAATTTTGTATTATTTTTAACACATTGTTAAAAAAGTTATATTATATACTAAATAGGTCCACTTTATTAGCTAAAAGCAAATGCTGAATAATTAAAATTAGACGTTTATTGTGATAATTTTCTTAATACCTGAAAAGAGGATGAAGTAAGCAGAATAATGTTTGTTGTCCTTTAACACTGCTAAGTGATATTCCTGTAATGTAGGGAATGTTGGAAACTTTGAATGTTGGTTTCGGAGGATGCAGGCACAGGTGTAAGGTTTTTCAGTTTTAAGTTGTTATATTTATATTATTATATAATAATAGAAATACATGTACAAGTATAACTTTTTTTATGATAATAAAATTATTATTCGAATTATAAAAATAAAATAATTATTATAATTTTATTATAGATAATTATTTTAACTAAGAAAAACGGTCAAATTGAAAAATAATTAAATTTATAATATAGTAACAGAGAATCTTTTATTAATATTATATTTATATATAAGGGATAATCGAAAAATTCCTCAAAAATTTATGATTTTATCAGAAACAACTTATTGTAGGGAATCATTTTTGAAATGAGAGATTCACGTATACTTTCCTTTTTATCTAATGCATCCATCCTAAGGGGAAAAGGACCTTTCTTTATGAAAGTATGGTACAATTATCTGCGTCTTAGTAAAAATAAAATTTAAATTCATGATAAATTCGAAATCAAATTCTCATCCCAAAATGAGTGGAACCTGCTTGCTTCCAATACTGTGCGTCGACTTTTGCAACAAGACATTTTTGTGTCATCCTGTAAAATGAAAATGAATGACTTAGTGTGTTGTTTTCGAAAGAATGATTTAAGGGAGAAAGAAGATTGATTTAGATGAATTTGAGAGTGAAGTTTATGTTTTTTTTAAGGGATTTGGAGGTGGAAGTGGAGTTGATTTGAGGGTGAATTTGTTCTTGGGGTTTCTCTGATTTATTTGTCCGGTGCAGTTTTGATTGTGTAGGGATGGCAACAGGACGGGGATGAGTTTTGTTATCCCATACTCATCCCCGCAAAAAAAATTCATCCCCATACCCAAACTCAAATCCAACAGGTATTAAACTTTTGTCTCATCCCCACCAAGTAATAAGTATAATTTCGTACCTATTCACGTACCCGTTCTAACTACTTCAATATTAATTTTTATAAAAGAAAAAAAATTATGGTAAAAAAAACATAATATTATCAATTCAATATTAGGAAGATGATTTCTGTATCAAATACTTTGAAATAAATTATAATTGTTTACATTTTAGATTAGAATATCAAATAAAATTTCATAAGAACCAAAACATTTATTAAATTTGCAAACTATAAACATTAATGAAACTTGGTTAATAAAATTAAAAAACATTTAAAAATATATAAAAGGAAAACAAATATTCAAATTAAAATATATTTTAAATGTTTGTTTACTTCAATTTTTTAAATTCTTATGAATATCTTTTTATACACTAATAAAAGTTATAATACATCACTTGATCAAAATGACACAAAGAATAAATAATAAACATAATAATAAAATTTTGACATAGATTTTGTATCTTTTGAACTCCAATATATGTTGGATAGTGACAAAAAAATATTCATAGCAATTACATTAAATTTTTATATTGTAGTAAATAAAGGTTATTTATACAATTAAAGTGAAAAAATTATAGTATGATTAAAAATGAGTTAGAAAATAAAAAGTAATTAGATAGAATATATCGAAATATTATTCTACATATGATGAAGATAAACAATAAATAAAAATATTAAAAAATTAACAAATGTGTGTCTTAGAAATAATTTGAGAGATTATCGAAAGAAATCGTACAAAGAAAATCAAGTGTATAATTAAGGGTATGATGATAAAAAATACTTTGGAGATCTAAGAAAACTTTTCACATATCAACATATATACTTAATGGTTGAAAAATAACGAAAATTATATTAACGAAACAAAAACGTTATTCAAATTAAACAAAAATTAATAATAATAAGTAAATATTTTTTTTATATTACCTTAAATTGAGAGTATAGACATTGTCATGTGAAAGGAAAATATATAATAAATAAAAATATTAAAAAATAATAGAAATATTCAAATGTGAGGCATAAAAAAAATTTAATTAACATACATCATTTTAACATAATCACATAAAGGTTATGATGAGATGAAAAATATATTGGAGATGCGAATTAGTTTCATGAAAAAAAAAATAATTAGAAAAAATAAAAAATAGAAAGTATATATATATATATATATATATATATATATAAAGGTTACTTAATTAATTGTGAATATTTTAATAATTTAAACGGGAACGGAGATTTGGCGGGGACGTGTATTATGGCGGGGATTCCCCATACCCATACCCGGTCAATGCGAAAGTTTCCCGACAAAACAGGGACGGGTTCAGACAATACCCACGGAACGAGTTTATTTGACATCTCTAATTGTGTACTAGGTATCTTAACAACGCACCGAACAAATATATAACAACATCTACTTGTGTTAATATCTGGCATTCTTGAGTACAACTAAAGTTTGAGTGTTAGGTTTATGTTTTTCATTTTTTTGGAAGAGATTTTGGGATGGAGGGTTTAGCAGGTTTGAGCCATTTTTTTGAGACAAAATTTCTAACTGGGTTTGGTGGTGTCATAGCTATTCCTTCAATCATAGATGTTACCATGGCTGCACTTTGCCCTGGTCAAGATCAGTGCTCCCTTGCCATTTACCTCTCTAGTATCCAACAAACTGTGAGTATACTCTTCATTTTCATTTCATTCTCTTCAAATTCTCAATTTTGTTCCCTCCTTTCAATAAACTCATCTTCAAACACTTCCACAAATACTTACAAAAACTCTCACATACTAAGTTATGTCTTTTATCCATTTATCAGTTAGCTTTAGTTTACGTGTTGATTTTTTTTTTGTAGAGAAACTACTAGAAATATTTGATATGGACTTTCTGTATATTTTATATTTTCTGAACTGCGGTGTTCTGTTGAACATTTACACGTAGGGGTTGCTAAGCTAATTTCGGGGAATAGCAACAATTGTTATATGATAGGGTAAAATGTTCTCTTTTAATTGTTCAGACTATTTTAATACCAACCAGTTCACACTATCGAGCTTTTACTTTTCTTATGTCTTGATTATTGGTTGTCATCATTTTGGTAGGTAAAGAACTTCATCTTATTGGTTGGCGACATCCATAAAAGCATATACTTTCTCGATGGAAAGAGCATGGTGTTCAATTGAGTTTGTTAGCCAATGATTTTGCTCCTCTCAATTGGTTTGCAATAGAATTTTTTTATTGATGGAAGTACTCTTATTCTCATGGTTTTAGATGATAAAAAAAATCCAGGTTCGTGACATGCATTTGCACTTTTGAAAGTTATTTAGAGCAAATAAAAGGAATTTTTTATAATTGAAAATTTGTTGTTGAACATAACAAGAAGAAACTATTGAATTTTTTAACTTGTGTCTAGTAATTGTTTAACATTGTATGTGTTCACATGAAAGCAAAGATAATGGGGTAGCCAACAATCATATTCTATAAGAAAAACAATCTTGAAGTGAATGAGTGCTGGGATTTATGTGAAAGAAAGCATGGATGAAGCTCTTATTTTAGGAAGATCAAGATACAGAGGAATGAAAGTGTTGATTGTACTTATTTATATATATATATATATATATATATATATATATATATATATATATATATATATATATATATATATAACACCTAATTTGGTTCTTTAATTTTATTCAGTTCTTTTAGAAAGACTCCTAGTTTTTTATTTGTTCAATGTAATTCTCTAATTTTTTAAAAATGTTCAATTTGGTCATTTCGGTTAGATCAATGTCAACGACATGTAGTGCCACGTGTCATATTACTGTTAGGGATGTCAACAAAAATCGTACCCACGGGTATCTACAAATAAAACCTGCAATAGGTAGGAAATGGATATTGAAAAATGGATACCCGTGGGTAACACCCCATTTAAATAATACCCTTAATTAAATGAAATGTCACACAGAATAATATAAGAAGCAAAGTCATGGAGTATAAACACTACTCCTTACAGTTCCAGAAGAAACCAGGAATGAACTAGGGCACACAACGATGCTAGTAACAAAATACAGTAAAGGATCAACAATGTTCAAAATAAAGCTTAAAGACAAGACAATACATGGGCCACGACCCTAAAAGAAAACTCAAACAAATGAAATCCAACCCAGATAGGCTATGCAGCGAAATCTCCATTTCCCTGTTGACCACGAGGAGTTCTCGCATCTACTCACACCAATAAATTGATGATCATCGCAAAAAGAGAAAACCACACACGGAACATACAAACAAGCAGAAATGGTAAGCTAGAGTAGAAAATGATTTATCATACCATTACATACAATTTGATAGTCAAAGATTAATACGTCAACCAATCATGTGATGACTCGCAACCAACACACTAAGACTCAAGACACAACTTATCCGGATACATATAATTAGTCGGATTCACCGGATGTTTGCACTTGTGGTGGCCTCTATTGCTCTGCAGAGCCAATTGCCAATGGGTTTCACCCTACCACTCACAAGGTTAGCCTTCAAATATCTAAGGCCTCCTGCTACTCTCACCACTTGAGTCAATACGCTTTACGTGAGACAAACTGACTCTTTAGAGTGTTAGTATGCAATCCTTATTTGAATCGTTACTAAATTATATAATAAGGCACCACCACGAACTTCGTGGAATTACGTCCTAAGTATGAGGCACCACCATGCAACCATTGTGGAATTACGTCTTGACAAATGAGGCACTACCATGAGATCTCACCTAGAGATTCATGAAATTACGTCCTGACCAATGAGGCACCACCACGAAACTATCGTGGAATTACGTCCTGACCACACCAACATCATGTTTCATCAACCAATATAAAATCATTGTTCATACCAATTCCATGTCACTTTTATAACCAACCACCTCATACATGTCACATGCCAAGATCATGCCAAACCTATCAATTACAACCCATAAACCATTTTACTCATGCATATTCACCCAATTCATGAACTCCCACTAAAAGGGGTCATGGAATTACGTCCTGACCATGAGGCACCACCATGCAACCATTGTGGAATTACGTACTGACCAATGAGGCACTACCATGAGATCTCACCTAGAGATTCATGAAATTACGTCCTGACCAATGAGGCACCACCACGAAACTATCGTGGAATTACGTCCTGCCCACACCAACATCATGTTTCATCAACCAATATAAAATCATTGTTCATACCAATTCCATGTCACTTTTATAACCAACCATCTCATACATGTCACATGCCAAGATCATGTCAAACATATCAATTACAACCCATAAACCATTTTACTCATGCATATTCACCCAATTCATGCTTTAACAGAGTAATATAATCATACAAGTGCTCACCAACCAAAAAGAGAGGGAAGAACAAGCACCAAGCAAATCCTTGCACCAGTCTCGCTCAAGCCATGGACCCTCGCTCAGGTGAAAGGGGTCTTTCACTTAAGCTACAGGCTCTTGCTTAGGCAAGACTACCAATAGAGGGTTTTGCTGATCTCTCGAGTTCTCACTTAGGCGAGCCCTTCTCACCTGAGTGAGACCACCCCTCGCCCAAATGTGAGGTCCCTCGCCGGGGCTACAACTGCAGCGGCACACATCAAACTCCCACGAGTTCTTGCTTAGGCGAGCCCCTCTCGCCTGAGCGAGATAATACCTCACTCAAAATGAGAGCTCTCAACTTGAGCGAAAGCTTGAGTAGTAACCTAGGTCATTTTCTGCTATTCTCGCCTAGGCGAGACAGGCTCGCTTGGGCGAGAGTATCAGTACTCGCCATTGTTCTCCCTGCATCAGCCATACATACGCATCCAAACAACTCAACAAGGCCTTTCATAATTCACAGTAGCACACAAGCCATACAAACATGAAACAAAGATGAAAACAAGTAGATCTACAGAATATATGAAAGACTCTAGCTTCTCTTACCTGGAAAATGCTAACTCAAGCGAATGAGATCCTTAGCGGACTAGCACCTAAAGCGCAAGCAAATAGCGGAACTGAAAACAATAAAGGATGAACGAAAATGTGCTATGACAGAGACTAGCGTGAAACCAAAGCTTGAAGAAAAGAAGGGAATGCAGAAAGCTCAACTTACTTGGAGGGAATCGTTCAACGGAGGGGAAAAATAGGGGAGCTCACTCAAATCCTAGCAGAGCTTCTGAAAACTGTTCAAAGGAGAGTGTAAGGTGGTTATTGGCAAAGTAAGAGCAAAATGAGAGGGTTTTGGTTGCTTTAGGGTCTTTGGCACCCTATGGGCCAGCCTTTAGGCCCAACTGATTTAAGAGAAACCCTTAAATATTGGGGCAAAATAATTTGGGCCTTACAATGTCAATTTGATAGAAAGGACCAAATTGAACATTTTAAAAGATTGGAAGGCTCAATTGAGCAAATAAAAATTAGAAGTTTTTGTGAAAATTCGAATAAAATCAAATAACCTAATTATATATATATTCACACTCTAAGAATTATTATCTCTTATTTCATATCATTCATACCAAATCAAAATAAAATTCTAATATTTGAACTATATACAACATTCACATAATATAAGCCTCTTCTATTTTACATATAAGTTATACATTATTTGTTGATAATGACATATAAATCTATAATACAAAGTTTTATCTATGAAACAGGGCAGCACCTAGCAAAGACTTTTTAGTGCCCAACACCCAAGCTCTTGGGACCTTTGAAATTTACAATCCATGTGGCGTCTTACACCAAATTCACAATGTCCAACACCATACCTCTTTAGAGTTCATGGTCAAGTAAGCGTCCAACAGTCCTAGTGTGGTGCCCAATGCCTTGGACCATTGGAACCCAATGTCAAGTGAGTTCCCAATAACCTTAGGGTGGCGCCTAGTGCTACAATCACCAAAGCTCACTGACTTCAAGTTCATTCTAGTGACCGAAAATTCTGTAATTTTGCCCAACATTGTACCATAAAATAGATTTTTTATCAAAATTTAACAAATTAACTAAACTTAATGTATGCAGAATTAAACAATAGAAAAAAAACTAAATGCATGCATAATTAAACAATAATAAGAAACTGAAAAGATGAATATAGATGGAATTTAATTAAAACAATTTGGATCAGAGGAATTGAATAGACTAGCAAATAAATTAGATTCCAAATTTTATACTAATTGCAATTAAATGTGGTGGTGAATGATGTGAGTGATGTATGACTAAGTGAATTTGGCAAATTGGGTGTGAATATAATAAAATAAAATTGTGGATGCAATTGTGAAATAAGAGGTAAAAAAAAAGAAAATAAAAAATAAAGTCAAGTAATGAGTCTTAAATAAATTGACTACACAAGTAGCTAAAAGAGATTAGAGCGAGAGCATGGATGAATATAATAACTTGGATTATATAAAACTACAAGATTAAATAGAAAATGAAAAATATATTAATAAGAGAATTAACCGAGAATTCGTAGAGACTTCTTATTATTTGACTCAAAATAAAAATACAACTCAAAATTTTATTGAAGAAAATAAGGGAGAAAGAATGGAGGCTTTTTGCCCTCATATGGTGTGTCTTGTACTTTGTTTCCAAGTCTCTATTTGTAGAGGATTGACCAAAAACATTATTACAGTATTAAAATTAATTACAATGGAATAAAATTGATTAGAGCAATTCAGTGTTTTCCTAATTTGAATCATCCACAGAATATATTACATTTTCTTCTTGAAATTAAATCTTTGAGAATAAAATTGATTGGAGCAATTGAACTTTTTACTAATTTGAACAATCCATAAAATATATTGTATTTAATTCTTTAAATTTTGCTAGCCTTTAATTTAGCTAAATTGGCTTCTAGTAATGAATTTGATTGATTAACAATCTTCATGAATTGGCTCCTTAAATTGTTGGTCATTCTCATCTACAATGGGCCGCCCAAGACTGGTCCTTGATTTCCATCAATTTGGCTCATGTTAAATAATCTTGGATACCTTTCTCGTAAAAAAAAATGCAATGCTAAAATTATGCAAAATGCAACAAATTTAGAAAAATTGAATTATGCTATGTTTTTATTAAAAGATTTTAAATGCATGATTTGTAAAGATAATAATTAGCTTAGAAAATTCTCTTAGATCAAAAAGTAAAGAGTAGAATGACATACATCACATACACGATAACGTCATTTAAAGCCCACAAACACGGCACCTAAGTTACTTAGACAGTAATAAAGGCCCACAAACGCAACACCCGAGTTACTTAGACAATAACATCAGTTAAAGCCTGCCAATGCAGTACCTAAGTAATCTAGAAGATAACATAAGTCCACAAAAGTGACACCTCAGTTATTCAGACGATAACATAAGACCACAAACAAGACACTCGAGCCTACCTAGATGGTAGCATAAGTTCAGCACGCTCAAGCAACACCTTAGCCTACCTAGAAGGTAGCATCAAGTTAAACCCACTCAGGTTGTACCCGAGCTTGCCTAAGCCAGCTATACAAAGCTTGCTCAGATAAGTGACACCTGATCTTGCCTAAGTCAATAATTCAAAGTGCTCAAGACAATATTCATGGTCAAAGACTACCACCCACAACTTAGCCAAATAGCCAATCTACCTACAAAGTCAAACGACCCATCCACTTGCAAACATAAAGCCAGCTACAACTCGGCCAAAAGGTTAGTTACAATTGCAACAAACATTTCCTTTATGTTAATTAAACTTTCGAGTTTAGGGGACTTATGTACGTACCTAGCCCAATAAATATATGAAGTAGCATAGTCCAACAAGGCCCATTAAACATTATTGACCTAGAAGTGGTTAAATAATTTTCTAAGAGACATTTGTTATCATATATTAATAAAATATAAGACTAAATCTCGATAGTTTAATTTCGTTATAATTATCTTTTAATTCTATATATCAATAGAATATATGGTTAACCAGGTAAAATATTGTGTTATTGTTATTATCTAGCTAATTTAATATATAAACGGTAAGTTCTTATATTTCTTGATATTATCTTATATTCTTTGGATATTTTATATTTTTATAACATAATTCACAAGGCCGAAAAATTTTATAAAATTTTATAAATGCAAATACACACTTTCTTACTATACCATGTATCCTAAAACTCTTTTATTGACTTGAGAGTTAGAAAGTCTTTTGCAGGTAGATCTTTCTCTTTGAACGATAAGAGATTCATTTCTAGCCATCAAAAATATTTGAATCACCACTTGAATCTTATTATCAGTCCTAATGTCCATGTTTTGGATCTCAAGAAAAACATATATGATTTGATATATGACTTTATATAATTTGGTATTCATTCATTTAACAAAACATGTGACAATGACATTGACGAACAATGTGGCCATTGGAATTTGTGCAATCACCAAACCATGATCACTTGACCTAGGTAAAGTTGTGATGATATTGCCTAAGTTTAGGACATATGCAGCAACAAAAATATAGAAGCTATTCAAAACTGCTAAATATACTCGTAACTAGATGGATGGTGGAAATATAACTTCAAAAGCAAATATAGTTTTTTTAGTATCATCATACTAACTACACGTTTTAAGTCACCGATGTTTTGGAGTATAATTATTTAGGAACATAAAGAATACCATATAACATTTGGAAAAACATTTGTAATTATAAAATATGTGAAATATGTTTTTCGTTCATGATCCCTTGACCTAACTAAAGTTCCGATAATATTGCCCAAGTTTCTGACACATGCAGTGGCGAAAATATTCAAGCTATTCAAAATTGCTAAATATACCCATAACTACATGGATGGAGTAAATATAACTTTAGAAGCAAATATAGCTATTTGAGTATTGGCATACTAACTGCAGTTTTTAAGTCACCAGTGTTTTGGAGTACAATTATTTATGAACATAAAAAATATCGTATAACATTTGGAAAATCATTCATAATTATAAAATATGTGAAATATGTTTTTCGTGCATGATTGCTTGACCTAGCTAAAGTTATAATGATATTGTCCAAGTTTAGGACACATGTAGCGGCGAAAATATACAAGTTATTCAAAACTACTAAATATACTCGCAATTACATGGATGGAGGAAATATAACTTTAAAACAAATAGAATTGTTTGAGTATCAACATACTAATTGCACTTTTTAAGTCACAAGTGTTTCGGAGTACAATTATTTATGAACATAAAAAATACTATATAACATTTGGAAAATCATTCATAATTATAAAATGTGTGAAATATGTTTTTTTTCATGATCACTTGACCTAGCTAAAGTTATGATGATACTGCCCAAGTTTAGTACACATGTAGCGACGAAAATATACAAGCTATTCAAAAATGCTAAATATACTCCCAACTACATGAATAAAGGAAATATAACTTTAAAAGCAAATATAGTTGTTTGAGTATCAGCATACTAATCTCACTTTTTAAGTCACCAGTGTTTTGGAGTACATTATTTATGTGTGAAAAGTTGGAACGAAGTTGAAAGAAAAAAAAAACAAAAAAGAGCGCTACTACAACAAAATTGAAAAAAGGAAAGGAAAAAGAAAATAAATGGAAATAAAAGCAAGGAAGTTGAGTGGAATTGTTGGGAAACAGTGTGCATAACAAAACAATTCTGCACTTGAACTCATCACTTGATAACACTGTCGTTGACGCGATCAAATTAATACTACTAAATTATATCAATTCCAATATTGCTAAGATAGTAGTCAAGAAAATAGAAAGGGTAAAGTAACCCTAAGTCGTCTCCCAACAAACATGAGATTGATTTTTAACAAGTTAGTTCTTATAAAATCTATACAAAACGGTTAGTCAAATAAAATAGTATTTGAAAGAAAGAAATAAATATGGAAAAAGATAAAATAAGATAAAAATAATAAAAAAGAAAATAGATTAATTTCATTGCTTTTTCAAAATAGATCCATCATCGGTTATCTAAAGATTATTGCTCAATTAATTATTGTTGTATATTTGCAAATTAATCAATGTAAATTCTCAATTAATTTGTTGGCGTTCTCACTATTAACCAAAGTAAATTTTCAATCAAAAGCAAGAACTTTGTAAATTAATCATAGTAAATTTAACCAAAGTACATTCTTAATTAAATATTACTATCCTTAATCATATCCATTCTTTTACCTCTAAAATCAAGCAAAAAGCTAATTAACCAAAGTACATTTTTTATTAATTCTAGTTAAAGTTTTCACCTCTAATCAAAGTACATTCTCAATCATTGGTAAAATTAAAATTAAAAACCTTTGAACTCATATGATTGATATGCATATAGATTAAAATATCTCACTAATTAGCTATGATGTAAAAACCATTACTTTTCATGTGATTCAAAGATAAAAGACATAGATGAATTAAAACCTCAACAATAATAAAAAGAACAAAGAAATTATTTCATTCTAACCTCAGAATCTATAATGAAATTACAATGGAATCAACCCAAGAAGTTTAGCACTCCATGAAATACAAAATAAAATAAAAATAGAAGAAGAAAAGAGAGAGAAAGAAATTAGGCCCCCAAAGGATTCCTAAATTCCGGAGTGTTGAGCTTGTTCTTTTTTTTTTTTTTTGCTTTCCC
>Ga0214542_1005126_pt1 | contig 25287 bp, 9 predicted proteins | sample CNSS1metaG_FD_160096 | JGI IMG/M metagenome (GOLD analysis project Ga0214542, IMG submission 160096) | Root nodule microbial communities from cowpea collected in UCLA plant growth center, Los Angeles, California, USA - CNSS1 | ecosystem: Host-associated > Plants > Roots > Nodule | place: USA...
GTAATTTATATAAATTATATAAATATATATATATATATATATATATATATATATATATATATATATATATATATATATATATATATAATAGAGTCGAGTGAAGAAATGATGTTCAGATAAGTTATCCCAAAGCCAGTCACTGGTGCTCGTTGCAGCAATGCCCACTTTAAATCTCTTCACAAATGTGCCTGTTGACACCGTAGTTGCTTCTGACATTCTCAGAGATGCCACAAAAGCTGTTGCAAAGATCATCGGAAAACCGGAATCCGTTAAGTCCACTTCTATCCTCTATTCTCCCCTTTTACTCACTCTCTTTTCAACAATGTTCACCACTTGTTTGATAAAATTACTGTATAAAAATATCAAAAGTTTACCTAACTCATGCCATGAAGTTTGTTAAGATACTATTTACCTTGAAGACTGTTGTCTGATATGACTCTTTCCTGTTTAGTTTTTTCGGTAATTTGATGTTCCACAGTTGAATAATTGTTTTGCTACTTTATGCTTAGTGTCATTTGACATGGCTTTGTATCTTTTTTTGTATGTGGGATTGTATTTCAGTATGTGATGATTTTGTTGAATGGGGGAGTGCCCATTGAATTTGCTGGAACTGAAGAGCCAGCTGCTTATGGAGAATTGATCTCAATTGGGGGCCTTGGTCCTAGTGTAAATGGAAAATTGAGTTCTACCATTGCAGAAATTCTTCAAACTAAGCTTTATATTGACAGTTCACGATTTTATATCAAGTTTTATGATGTTCAGGTAAATTGCTGCTTTGTTCGATGTTGACATATGTGATTCTGAGAATACTGCTAACTGATAATGGTTACCACTGTTTGGTATTGTCTGGTCTTTTGAAATATTTGTATGTGGGGTGAAGTGATAAGTGATTTTGTCATCTATCTACTCTAATTCTTTGCCATATTGAACCTCTTTTGGTTCTTTAAACATAGGGGGTTGTTTTGTATCCATGCAATTCTATTATGATTCTTAGGATTTTGTTTGAGGAAGCAAAACATGGGATTGAATTAATGCTGTTTTTCAGGGAACGCGTTGCTAATAACACAAGTTGTTTAAGTACAAATTGATATCGGATGTTGTTTAGTCATATTTTGTCTGTAGTAAGAGTAAATATGTTTTTTATCAGTCATAGAAAATGTGTGCTACGACAAAAAAAAAATATCTTTGCTAACTTTATCATGTCCTAATATGTTCTTCTATTTCTTTTATTGTCTTGTCTCGTAAAGAAGTTATTTCTATTTTATTTTTTTGTTGTTTTGAATTTGCTGAAGTACTTTTATGAACATTATCAAGGTGGGCGAGTCAAGCAATAGCTTCCCGTGGATACTATGAATGTCTACATAATCTCAACTTTTATGTTCATTACTTTCTCTCCTCATTATATTCCTTTTCTGATGCAGCGCTCATTCTTTGGGTTCAATGGCTCAACCTTTTGATGTAACTTTCTTTCTAGGCATAGATTTGTGGAGTTTCACGGGGAAAAAATCATCTTCATTTGGATTATTGTAATTCTGTATGCATGTTTGTATTCATGAATACAGTAGTTTATTGAATGGGAAAAAGCGTCTTCCTTTCTTCCCTTGTTGATGCTTTAAAGTTTCATGCCTTTAATTTATTTATCTTTATGTTGGGTCTGAATCTTAATGAGCTTCATAAACCATATACGGGTGATTCCGATTTTTAACGAAACGGATTCCATTGCCAATGTTGTGAGTGTAGCTTTGCGGCATTAAACATTCTTTGTTGGAAATGTTGACAACTTTAAGCATGTCAAGAAGAAAATTGCAGTGAATACACTTTTGGCCTTTTCTATTATACAAGTAAAATAGTATGTTGTTGTCTCACTAATAGAGTGGACTGGGATAATTTCACTGGATAGGCATAGAATTTCGCTAAATAAAAATTAAAAATACATTACCAGTATCTCTAAAATAAATTGCTAGTTAAACATAAATCATCATCATGCACTTTTTCTTCTATTTTATAGTTCTTTAATATTACGTGCAAACTTTTTCTTATCCCAATTAAGATTTATTATCTTTCTCAAGCAAAGATAGATTACAAATGTTGTTTTCCCTCCTTATTTCCCAAAAAAGGAAAAAATCGTCTTGCAAAGTAATTAAACATTTCACAGTCAATTCTAGAATGTTCAATGATAATTTGGTGGCATTTTAGAAACATTATAACTACGAATATTATTGTATGAATAAAAATCAAGTAAATCTTGACGATAAAATTTATCGACATTAATAAAATATACATATTTTTCAAAGATTATAACAAAATTTTCAAGTCTTGCATAACCAAAACCACGTTCTTGTAAAAGACTATTACAAACCTAAAATAAAACTCTTAAGATAATTGAAGATGTAATCACTTCTCTAGAAACCTAAAACAAAATTAGGGCAGTGCTTAATGAATTAGCGAACACAAATATGTATGATCAAATAAAGTCATCTGAAGTCATTATAACAAAGGCAGCTTTTGGTTTTAAGGTAGCATGTTGTCTAGTAGGACATTTGTATCAAGAAAGAAACAAAATCATCTAAAAAAATCTTAATTGAAAATCCTTTTTAGTGAGTACAAGTTTCAGAATATATTCCATGAAAGTTAATTAGAAAAAATCATATTCTATAGAGAAGTTGAAAAAAACTAGATCATATAGTATTTATGTTACTCTTATCAGGACATTTGATCTTACAGTCAACTTGTGACTAATTAAACGTATACGGTTTGTTTTATGCTAACCAAGGATAAAGAACAAATGACAGATAACACTTTTAAAAATGGTCTCTACAGGAAGTTAAAGAAAGAAATGTGATTTTTCCTTTGACATAAGAAAGTGTGCCGTATAAAATCTACTGTTTATAAGGGATAGAAATACACAATTTGCATCGAAAAACGGAGCAAATGTACACATGGACTGCTTAGTGTTGTGAGTACCATCGTCCCAAATCACCATCCATATTTTGCTTGCGTTTCAGCTTTGGTAAGCATGCCTTTTGCACGCCGCTCAGCTAGCTTCATTTCATTTTGTTTCATTTCGAAGTACAATGAACCAATTTGATGCTTCCTCTTGTGCAACTTTGAAGGCTTCCCTTTTGTCGAAGCAGGCTACAAGAATAAATTTGGTAAGCACAAAGTAACTGATGGAAACATGGGTAAATTATACGAGTTGCATAATGTAGACCAACAGCCCAGTGACCAAGATTTCCTAATTCTTGAACTATTTGAATCTGTACTGACACATGGGTAAAATCCTAAATTCTATCTACGCAAAAATAAACATTATTCTTTTTATTTGTTACCATTACTGGCAGCTCAGTATTTCTATGTCCTAGCAGTAGTAAAAATGGTGCAAATGGAATGAAAAAAAAAAAAAAAACCTCTTGGTTTGCTTTCACAAATCTTGCATAAAGAAAAATATACGATAACAAGTAGAGCACTTCATAACATTTAAAATATAATAATAATAATAATAATAATAATAATAATAAAAATAACACAGAAAATGTCTAGTTTTTTTTCATTTTTTATCAATAATAAGAGAGGTAGAAAAACCCACGTTGCTAAGCAGTACATCAAGATGCAAAGAGTTATAACTATAATGTGATGAATGGTTATACTAACACAGGATCTAAATGAAGTATGGCTCAACTTAAAATGTAATCAATACTTTTAATTTTACAGGATAATTTCTAGTTTAGTTAGTTACAGCAGAAGATGAAGCTCCAATAATTCAGAATAGAAACAATGCAATCTGTCATAATTCCTTTAACTAAATATAAGACAAAGACACAAAAGCACAGCCCTATGTGAAAGATATCGTTATAAAGCAAGCATTCAAAATTAAAAAACTCATTCTGATGTAAAAAAATTATAATGTACAGATGTGTGCACAAACAGTCAAAATTCACATCATTTCACCAAACAACAATCGTACAGTTCTATATTTGCATGACCCTTTTATATGGAATATGGTCAGCTTTCCTCCAGCTTCCCTTTGTTTCCATAAAAGGAAGATAAGATATATTTCATACACATATAAGTAATATGGCTCAGTGACCTGCGAGAAAAGCAGCTAATATATAACATAATATGATCTAGGTCAAGCTTATGTAGAGTTTGTACACACCAACATACCCTTATTAGTAGTTTTAGTTCTAATTGAACTACAAACTAAATTCATCTTATACATTTAAATTACAATGCCAACCCAGTCTACATGTATGACCCTGCAATTTCCTAGTAAGATGTGCACCATCGTCAATAGGGATAGAAAATTATGGTGGACGGTCAAAAGTCCACCAAATACAAGTGCTGTCATGGCTGTGGGGCCACTATAGTTGGCCTCGCTTTACAAATTGCTGATGGCTGAGGGGTCAAAAAACACCACATTATTGCCTTATGTTGGTGCTATAACAGTTATTTGACATTAGATGGCAATAATATTAAAGTCCCGTTTTAACTTCACAAATAGAGTGGCATCTAACAATACATCACTATTAAGTACCGGGAATTTTAATGATTTGACATTATGCAACAATGATCAGAATTACCATCTAACTAATCTCTTTACTTTATAGAATACAAGCCACGGAACATATTGCCCATTTATAGTTCAAGATTCAGTTTCTTGATATATGCATACTAACTAAAACAAATGAGGATAATGTCTCGTTGACTCACTTCAACAAGGACAAACATTATACAATCTCACTCGATCAAGGGCTTGACAACATTCTAATTATGTAGACGGAATAAATCTTATTTAAGTTACCCTACTTCCTCCAAGTTATTGTTAATAGGATGAATGGTTAACTTTAAAACCACCTAACACAAAAGATGCTTGACAATATAAAAACATATAGATCCTCAGGTAAGCAACTGCAATGAGAAGTGATTTCAAAAATAAGAACCGCACACCATTATCACTTGGGAACTGCATATGAACAGCATTCACACATGCAGTATTCTCAAGGTGAGTGAATATTCTTGTAATGTGAATTAATATTAAAGACTCAGCCATATTCATGACTGATGAGATATCATCATTAATGTATGCACTTGCTTTGCATTTATTGTTGTCCAGATTGACAATAAAACTTGAGCAGGGACATTTAAAAGTAGTGTTCACAATTTAACCAATATAACAAAGTTATTTATGCACGTCATATCTGTTCCCATAAAGTTCTTGGGAGAATAATGACCACGAGGGTTCAATTAAAAAAACTGCCATGGCTATCTATAAAAATCTTCCAATAACCTATATTCACTGAGGACCTGCACTAGAAGGAATTAACTGGTCATCAATCTTTCTCAATAATTAATCTCCCAAGGTTAATGAGTTAATCTATGAAAACCCCCTTCTACCCAATATTTGTTTGGGAACTAGAGCGAGGAATTAACAGGTCGTTAATCATAGGATGTGTTAGAAGATACAGAGAGGGCCTCTTGCATGCAATTACTAGAGAACTGTCATTCCATGTCCCCTAAGCTATCGGAATAGGTAAACAGCCATATTCTAAGAACTGTACCCAATAACCTTATCACTAATTTTCAACATAACAAAATCCAAGAGTACACTCATCTGTCAATTTAACTGGGGACTTTGAAAAAAACTTCCTCGACAGAGATTGACAATCGAATATATCCAATTTCCCAATGCTTTAGAATAATATCTCTCTTGAGATATTATAAACAACTTCTTAGATGTCAGAGTATTTTGTTTCTTCCAGCCAAATGCAATATAACTATTGTTTCACATACCAAAATTTCTGAGGTCTATTATTCTTTGCTGTTTATTTTGAACCCTATTAGTCATGAATTTTCTCTGCTGCTCACGAAATGTGGGACACTGGATTTTAAAGCCTTCTACTACCCCGATAACAGCCTCAAGAACCCATATAAGCATCGGTACTTTACACTACACGTGATCTAGCAGGCTATTGAATCTCCTACTATCTAGATATATTTTCACGTCAAGCAGGCTAAATTACCTCACAAACCACTCGAAACATTTTCTTGCAACAACTTTCAACCCCCCAGCCAGCAGTCACAGATGCACTATATACTAAAAAGGCACTAAATAACTAGCCAAAAAAAAATGAATACCTAGTCTTACAGCCAACTAAAACAACTGCTCAACATGTAAAAACACAAGTTCAGAAATGAGAATACCTGATAAGTTGGTCCGAAAGCAATCCCAGTTAGCTTCACCTGATCCTCTCTCGGCCGATTCTTAATCAACTCATCTTGCTTCACCTCTATAATTTCCGTGGGAACCTCGTGCCTCCCTCTCCTCCCAGGAATCTTCACCACACTGTCACCAACCCCAGAAGCTTCCGTCACCGGTGCTGCTGAAGCTTCGCCCCAATTATTCCCATACTGCCCATAATCCCCATAGGCCTCACCATAATTCCCATACTGTTCAGTTCCATAAGCAGCAGCCCCAGCCTCAGGCTCGGGACCCGAACCATAATTGCTGTAATAACCAGCATACTGGTCAGTGGCATATTGGTAATTCTCATAATTTTCGTAATCCCCTACACTTTGATCCACGCTAACACTACTCGAACCGCCAGAATTCGACGCCGTTTCCAGTGCCGGTGATTCAGTTTCGATGATGGATCTCCGACCTGAACCGGAACTCGCTTGAACACCGAGAGTGGCAGAGTTCCTTGGCGCCGGAATACTGGCGAGGAAGGATTTCGCCGAGGAGGTTTGCGTGGAGGACGCTGACTTTTTCTTTCTTCTCTCCCGTTCTTCATCTTCGTCGTCGTCGTCGTCGTCGAGGAGTTGGGTAGGGTTTGGGAGAGGGATAATCGGGGGCCTGAATTGCACGACGCGTTTGGGTTGTGGTTCTGGGATTTGGGGTTTAGGTTTAGGGTTGGCGGTTTCGCTGGAAGTGGCGAGGGAAGGTTTTTTGGGCGGAGGAAGAGATTGAAAGGGAGACGAAGACGACGATTTGGGTTGAGGAAGAGATTGAAAAAGAGAAGACGACGATTTTGGTTGCGGAAGAGACTGAAAGAGCGACGATTTAGGTTGAGGAAGAGAGGAAAACGACGTCGTCGTTTTGGGTGGGGTTGGTTGTTGCTGTTCTTCTTCTTCATCTGAAGAAGCGTAGTTTGCTAGTAGGGAATCCATTACAACAACGACAAGGAAAACAAGATTATTACAATTGCTAATTGAGAGCACAACAACACCACCTTATTACCTATTTTCCTCAAACCCTAACCAAACCAAACCTCTATATTCAGTGCAATATTACATAAATCTCTTCAGCTTTGCTTCAATTTTTTAAATTTAATTTTCAGAATATAAATTTTAAATATTCACCCAAAACAACTATTAGTTGAGAGAGAACGTTTATTAGTTGTTATGTCATTGTGCTTGTGACAATGTTTATTTAGAGTGGTTTCTCAATCAATTTTTCAACTTCAAAAAATCATTTATTTGAGAAATTTTATGTGGTAGGACAATTATTATTTTTAATTTAAATCAAGAAAAATATTTCATATAAAAATTGTTCTTTCAGAGTAAAAATATAAAGTCCAAAAAAATTAATTAAATTAAGAAAACTTCATATAACATTTTTAAGAGTTTTTTTTAATGTTTTAATTATTAAAATATAACTGAGAATGCATTTTTTTTTTAAATGAGGTGACAATAGAGAGATATAAAAAATACTGTGGAGAATGGTAGAAATTAATTTAACAAACTTTTATACTGTGTTCATTAAATGACTTGTGTCTTATATTCATTACTTTTTGTTCAAAACATTCGTCAAAATATAGAAACAGTTAATATGTAAAATTCAATTAAAAAATTAATTCTTATCTTCTTCTCTTCAAGTTAAGAAAAAAACAAAGTAATATATTACGTTTATACGAATATTGGAGATTTATGCTCGTCAATAGTGTTTGTCATTCTTTCAGCAATAAGTAATCTGTACTAATACCATGGTTAAATATACTAAATTCATGTTTAAAGTAATTATTTTTTAAAGTTCTTTTGATAAATTAATGAAAAATAATTTGTTTAAAAGTAGAGTGAATCGAATATCAGTAATTTGTTTAGTACAAGAAGAACAGCAGAAGAGAAATAGTGTTTGGGCCATAGAATGAAACATGGATAAAAAAACAATAACATGTTTTGTTGCTTCTTTATGCACCTCTCTGTTTTTCTTCTTGCATTCCCTATTGCTTTCAAAATATTCAATCCAAAAAATATAAACGTATATATATTTCAGAATCAATGTTTCGAAAAATACTTTTGAATTCAGAAAAATCTTTGGAAACGCTGATTCCGAAAATTCCAAAAAATATTTTCCGAAAACAAATTTCCAGAATGCTCGTTTTGAAATTTATTTTAATGATCCGAAGAAAATTCCTAAAGTTTTTTTTTATTTTAATAACCCAAGCAACTTCTTCGTCATTATTCTTCGTATTTCTCTTCTTTTTCGATCCTTCACTTCCGATCACTTTTAATGAGGGGTAAAAAGGTCATATTAAGTTTTGTGGAGTTGCAGGAGGAAAACCATGAGGCGCAGGAAGTAGCAGCCTAAGAAAAAATGGGAAAAGCCTATACCATTGAATTGATTGTGAGTAAAAATATATAAATAAATGTGGGTCTTGGGTTCTCAGAACTCTTAAAATTGTGTTTCTTTATTTTCATTGTCAAACTAAACAATCAAAGTGACAAAATTTAGTTTAACAGTTTATCAAATGGGTACTCAAATTAATTATTTTCCGCTCTTCAAGTTTCTTGCTTTATTTTTATAGAAAAAGAAAACTAAGCAAAGACTCTAGAACATTTACCAATGCTATTAAATAATTGAAAAACTTGGAAAGAAATGTTGTAATGAAAAGCATTAATTACAACACATTATAACTTAAATGTTAAATTAAAACATCTTTGAGAGCAACGATTACAATTTAAATTTAAACGATTTTTGAGAGAGAAAAAAACTCTTTACTGCCATTTAAATAATTGTAATTCAATTTGATTTGTTTTGAGGTAATTATTAAGTTTAAATTAATTTAATCAGATACTACATGGATTAAATTGTTTTTTCTTTTGTCTTCTTCTTGCCTTTAACATATATTAATTTTTCTCTTAACACACCGATAAACTATAAATTATTGTAGATATATGAATTACGGTCGAGGAGAGGATAAAAGGACTTGACATCAAAAAAGTTTTACAAAATAAGACACTTGTTAGAATTAGACAAAATGTAAATAAAATGTAACATAATCGTTTTATCACATAAAAAAAAATAACGTTTTCGTTAAAAGATATCATTCCTTCTCATTTGAAAAGCAATTTTATTCAAATCAAAATATCAAAAAGTGGGAATTTGAGAGTTCTAAGAGCATTTTATTGTAGTTTTTCATATTCATCAAGATTTAATGGAGATTGAGGTGTTCTAAAGGATTTTTGTGTTGTTCACCTTTGTGTAAACGGTTGTGGTGATTGTGTGAAATATCACTTATTCTTTATAATTCTTAAAGAAGTTCTTCAATTGTGTGGTTAAGTCTAGAGTGTAGGTTATTAAGGTGTATTTGTAATCTAACTATTGATATTTGTAGTGAAAATTCTAGCTAAGGTTGCTAGAAACTAGACGTAGATTTGTTAGAATCGAATCCCAAAAACACTCTGTTAATTGATTAAAAAGATTGTAAAAATTGTTTTCAAAAGTGAAAAAGAGTTCAAAATTTTAAAAACCAATTCATCTCCTCCCTCCTTTCTTGGTTTGTAAATATTGTAATGCGTCTTTTAAAACAAATGTAACCAATAAAATATTCCATCAAAACATAATAATAGGTATACTTTTTGAATCTTAACTTTTCTAGTTGTGACTATTAAGATTCTTTATTTAAATTATGAGCATTATTTATCATATATCATAATGGTTAGGTTCATGCACTTATCTGAATGCTTAATAAATAACCTTATACTTATACAAAGTTCTATTCATGCACCTATGTTATATTATGGAGTATTTGTCTTCTCATTTAATATTAAAGGTATATAATGCTTTTTACAATTTAAATTTATGCAGGCCATGCAAATTGATTTATCCTACCCTATTGTTGACCAACGCGGGCTGCAAGTTATGCGACTTGAATCAATCCGTACACCATCTTGTTGTCATCCCTAATTTTAGAGAAATTAAAGCTTCTAACAAAATAAGGGAACAATTGATTTATTTTTTAAAATTTTAAACTCCTTAGCCCAAATTTCTTCTTCTTCATCATTGCATCTTTCTTTCTATATTTTGTGTTTGTCTTTAGATATTATAGCAAACATTTGTTTAAGTCCACATTTCAATTTTGAAAGTTTGATCGGGATTTAATTGGGATGTGAACTTATGAAATTTTTAAATAATATTACAATATAGAATATTAAGAGTCATATAATATAAGTGTTGAATTTTTTAAAAAATTGTGAAAAATATGAGAAATATAAAATATATGACATATATAAGAAATATGTTAGAAGAGAAGGAAACTTCTTATTATTTCATATTCTATCTGTCTATATATTTATTTATCTATCTATCTATCTATCTATCTATCTATCTATATATATATATATATATATATATATATATATATATATATATATATATTATAATATATAATAAAATTGTTTTTCTGAAAATAAAGTTATAAAATTATTGATTCGAGAATGTTTTCTTTTCAGATGCGGATTTAACAGAATGCAGACTTTAAATAAGTGGAGACTTAAACGAATATTTACTGTATTCACAGTTTTACCTAAAAACTTTGATTATGATTGAAAAATGTTATCGTTATGTTGACCTTCATGAGATAAAATATTGTGCAGAATGAATTATGCTTTTGAAACTTAAAACAATTAGGATTTGCGATCAACTTTACGATTAATATTAAAATTCAAATTCAAATTATTTGATTAAGTATCACAATACAAAATATAGTAGTATATAGTAAAATTTAATCTATTTTGTTAGTATATGTGTTTGTTTTAAAAATTTATTAATTTCTTCTATAATAATATTTTTGTGAATATTTTTAGACAATCAAAATCATATATTTTCTATACATTTCATAAATTTCTTAAGAAAAACAACGGTCAAACTTGTCATTAACAAAGTACACTTGCTGAGGACATAGCAATGTAATATTATGTAACTTTTGTTTATTAAATAAATTAAGGAGAGGGAATGCCACCCCAATACATGTTGAATGCGGCGATCCTCCATCCAATAAATGTATTGAGACTAAACCTTATTACTTAATCTACAAAGTGGATTATTAATAAAATAATTATCATTAGTAGCAGTCAGTGTATAAGTTCAGTAAATAATAATTTATTTACCTATTTATAAAAACATTTCAATTAATTCACCTTTTTAAAAATTCAATTGAATTTGTTGAAAACAATAAATCAGTGTTGTTTTTCAAAATTAATCTCATTATATTTAAATTAACTTAGCCAAGTGAGATATTTTTATTCTCAAATAAACGAGATAAATTTATACACTTTATTTTCAATATATATTTTTTGAATAATATTTTAGAAAATATTATTGAAATTGCGTTGGAAGCCACTTTTAGTGGAAAATATGAAAATTGAATTCCATTGAAGCCAATGTACGTAAAGCCTTACAACGTCAGACAGTGGCGGAGCCACGTAGGAGCAGCGGGGCCACGGTCCCCCAACTTTTTTTTAAGTTTTATGTATTTAAAACTTTTAAAATTATTTATTTTTAAATATTTTAAATTATGTGTATCATTTTTAATTAGACAGTAATATACCGAAAATTAACAAAAAATAAATTAGGTATTTTTTTTATTTTTTTATAAAGTACATCATTTAATTTGAATAAAAAATATAATATAAAATTAAATATAATAAAAAATTGTTAATATAATTTTTTTTATATTGTTTTTTGTGTTTTTTAATATATTGTTTTTTGTGTTTTTTTGTGTTTTTTTGTTATTGAAAAAAAAAGTTAAATAGAAACTCATCATTTTTGTCCTCATATTTTTCATATATTCTCTTATTTTCAAAGGAAAAAAAATTTCTCTTGTCTCACTTGGTAGTGCAATACTTATTTAATATTTAGCCCTATTTTTTTTATCTCATTACCCTTTTGTATATTCATTTTTTATGAAAAGAGAAGAGCAAATAATGTATTATGTTATTTTTTAAAGAGGATGTTTCAAGTGTAACTTGATTATCATAGCTATTTTTAGTAATTATGTCTCTCAATTTTTTATTAAATTATAATAAATTATTTTTTTAGTCTTAAACTTGTTTTATAAACATGTATATTGATAAAAAAAAAAATAAAGAATAAATTTATTTTTTAAAATTGATAAAAAAGAAGTGAAGATGAGAACAAAAGCTTGTGATGACTTTTGAATTGATATGTGCATATTAGTAAAATGAAAAATCAATATTTTGTAGATAATATGGTTATTTACATTGGAAAAAAATAGCTAAAAAATGTAGTTATGATTCAATTATTTGATAAGTTCAAGAATATGAAAAAACGAATGATAATATTATTTAAATATATATATTTTCTATTATAATTATAGCTATATTAAATTATGTATTACTTTTTTCTGAATTAGTGACAAAAATCTTAAATATATAAAATTGAGTATATTATTTTGGCTCCCCCGGAAATTTTGGCCAAGATCCGCCACTGACGTCAGAAGCTATCAGCAAACAGAAAAAAAAAACTCATAACTAAAAAAAAAGACACCCCACACAACATTTTAAGCTTTGATCGATTACGTTCCGTTAAAATATTTTTTTAGTTTCAATTTTTGTCAACATTTATCAAACAGATTCCAATTTTGTTTTTGTACTTAAATAGGTTCTATTTTTATCAAAATGATTCAATTAGGTCCTAATTGAGTAATACTATTTAAATTGGTAACGTTGCACAATACAATTGGCATTTCTGTGTTAGGTGTTGCATTACTAAACCTACATGACACTATTTTAAGTTTAATCATATTTTTTTTAAAATAAATTATGATTAAACATTTAATTAAACTTAAAATAGTGTTAGTAGATTTCTTAATGCAACACGTAGTACAAAAATTTCAATTGTATAGTAAAACGTTATCAATTTGAATGGCATTATCCAATTAAGATATAATTGAATTTAATTGACAAAAATTAAAATTTATTTAAACACAAAAATAAAATTGGGACCTATTTAATAAAAGTCGACAAAAATAGAAAAAAAAAACGGTATTTTAACCATTCCGTTTCTTCATGAGAATCAGATACTCATTGGGCTTTGAGGACCATTCAGAGCTGAAATTGCTGTCTCAATTTTTATCTGCAAAACATCTTTCTCTTCTTCATCAGCCTGCAAAACATATGAAAATATTATTTTAATTGATATACTTCATAAGCTTTAATCAATATGGTGAAGATAAAGGTCTACGAACATTGTCATTTTTCAATTAATTGTAGGCTTTTTCATTGGATTCGACCAATTCCCTTCCTAATCACTCTGATTAGGACTTCAATTATTGAATTAAGTACACATTATTGATTTCCAAAGCCTGCGTTCAAAACCAATTTTCTTTTGCTTTGGTGGAAAGTTAAGTTGACGTGACCGCTGGTCGCAATGATCACCAACTTCTTTCTGTCGCTATAGCAATTTATTTAATTAAAAAACTAATTTCACGTATCATTCATTGATTACTCCTTCTTACTTTTACGATAAAGTTTAAAATAAAACTATTCGTAAATTTAATATATATTTTTCTTGGATTTAAATCTTCATTTCATTATCTTACATTAACCACATTAGAATAAAAAAATCAGAGTAAGGTTTTTGCTTGTGAACTCATCTTCTCGTTTTTTATGCTCTTTAACTTTTAAAGTATTTTCAAATCCAATTAAAATAAAACTTAAAATATTTAGGGCATCGCATTCGATCTTCAGTCAAATTAAAACGATAAAGTTAAGTTCAGAGGATCCATTTTCCGGCGGGGAAATTTCATAAACGAAATGATGATCACTGCGAATCCCTGTAACTCTATATGTCATCGCAATCATTTTTTGTTGAAAAAATGGGAAGAAGAAAAGAAAGATCATCAAATGTTTTAGCATCTGAAATTTGACGATAACTGATGGATGGAGATTGGAGACCCTAATCGCTAATTAGTGTAGGAACATTAATTTTGTGTAAACGTGCGGAAAATTGTACTGCGTGATGACTTGCGAGGAAGACGCTCATTTTCTTTTCTATTCAGAATGCAAAGCACGTTTTCAACTCTTGGTCTTTTTTCTTATTATGGGAACTGCATCTACCAACCAAATATTATTCTAAAGTTGGAATTTGTCTCCTTCAACTCGTACTATTATAAAAACAGGAAACAAAAACAGTTCTGTTTTTGCCATATACCTAGAAATTTCCAAGAAACTGAATCTGGGTGGTGGGGAAGCGAAGAACTTGCTGACTATGTTCTCATTCTCTTACTAGGTTGAAGGAGAAATAGATTATTTGCATTTGGGGAAAGATGCAAAGAATTACTGGTCCAGACCAGATACAATGTAACAAAACAGACAGCAATGTTTCATTATAATCAATCCCACGAATCATTCTGGAATGCGTTGTTCCAAATTTTCAGAGTAATGGGGCCACCTTGATTCTTTTTATATATAGTTCTTGCTTCTCCTATACGTCAGTCTTTATATCTACATTATTATTTTGATAATGATATTTTGATCTATATATTTTTTTTTAATCTATTATTTTAATTACTCTTTAATTGTTTGTTTTGATTTTTTTTAATGATTGATATGTTGATCTAAAAGTAATTAAGGTGGTATGTTAAAAATAAATAAATAAAAAGTGAGTAAAAATAATTATTAAAATTTTGTTGAAAGATATACAATTTTAATTTTATTTTAATTGGGTCAAGTACATTCTAATAAAAAATAACTTCAACTAAATTATATATATATATATATATATATATATATATATATATATATATTTTGCAGGACTCAGATTTCATTACGTAAAAGTGAAAGTTAAAACTAGGTTAAACATCACTTCCTCAACACAGAACCCTAAACCAGGAAAAAACGGAAAGGATGAATTGATTTTGAAAAGCATGCACAGTGCAGTAACTTTTTTTTCTTTTTTTCTTTTGTCTTTTTAATTTCACCAAAAGTAATGGATGATGAGAGAAAAGAAGAAGAAGAAGTGTATATTAAACACTGTTAAGAAAAAACATCTTCTCCAACAAAGGAAAACCCTATAATGTTATTCCCAGATAATCTACCAAATCCCAAGAGCCAAACTTAGTTTTGCTATCACCAACTGCCAATAAGTTTATAGAAGTACAGAAACAAAAACATTATATAATTTGTTTGTGGACACTTTTTACAATATTATGTTATTTTAATGAATTAAAGTTTATTAATTTTAATTTTACATATTTATCTAAGATAGAACATATCTTATTTTGTTTATCTTTTATGGTTTGAAGAAAATTAATACTGGAGAAATAATATAAATTACAGATTTGTATAAAAAGACAAGAAGTGTGAGTGTAAAATAAGTTAGTAGTTTGTGTAACTATTTTTAACGTATTAATAACTTTTCTCAATTTTTTTTTCTTTATTGTATGTATAAATATTTTAAAGGTAAATATTTTACAATTAAAGAATATAATATATAACCATACTTATCTCTATAAAAGAAACCCGACACTTATCTCCATTCGGGGATAAAATCCTGCGCCGCTAATTAATTTATCATTTACTAATTGTCACTTCTGTTTTGACTGCTTGTTGTCACTTCTGTTTTGACTTAATTTTAATAAAACGCTAATCTTGTGCTATATATTTTTTTTAATCAATGTAGTTCTAATGCAGTGAGGTATTTTAAATTATTAAATAATCCGTAAATATGTACAATTCCTTACATTTTATCCTAATAATGTCAGTGTAGACAAGAAAGAATTAGTTAAGGAAGAGACAAATGACAAAGACATATTAGAAGTGTTGTTAAATGAAAATTACTTAACATAAAATTAGTACACTGAATAAATGTAAAGGAAGAAAAGTTCCTCCTCCAACAGTTTTTCTGATAACAACCCTTAGCTTAGTTTTTTTCTGAAGTTGTAAATTGCCCAGGTAGTCTTCAAAGAGTTTTGAAGACTAAATTAATTAGTTCTTCAAAGACTTTATTTTACCATTACTTTAACATTTTTTTTTATTAAAATCACTAAAGACTCAAAGATTAATTTAATCCATCATCAAATTAATTCATCATTTTTTTATGTTATTACTACAGCTCTCTACAGAAATAAAAATGGTGACATTTCAAATTTTTAATTAATTATAACTTAATGATAGATTTAATATTTAAAGGAATTATTTACAAAATAGTCTTTAAAATGTTAAATTGTGATAATTCAAAGTTTCAACAGGTTAATTTGATTTTTTTTTTTTGGAAAGATTAAAGAAAAAATATATGTACCTCTAAAAAATTAAGCTGAACCTTTTAAATAAGGCTCAAACTTAAATATTAAAAACAGTAAATTCTTTACATTACTTTCTGTTCTATAATTCTATTATTCATCAATCTTTCAATGGCCTTTGCTAAGATATCAAATATCCAGCTTATCCTTCACCTTGAGAAGACAATCATATTGGTGGGTATTAATTACTACGTGAATATTAATATAATTTGTCTTATCGTTTTATTATTTTGTTATTTATCTTCTTTTTTTTTACAAGTTTAGAATTACAAAATATTTTATTTTCTTTCATCCCACACACCTCAAATTGGGACAAAATCACGTTAAACATATTTTGCCAAACATCAAAAACCTCCCATTAAAGTTGGCACAACAACTATGAAAATGTGAGAGAAGAAGAAATTTACTTATGAAAAATAATTTTTTAACAACTAAATTTGACAACTTTCTTTTATAATTAGAAGATATTTTCTAAGTACCTTTTCATTTTTTTCATTCCTTATATTCCAAAAGAAAAATGATATTTTAATAATTAAATTTTGATAACTTTATCTTATAATCTAAAGTGGTACTCAAGGTGGTTTTCTATTTTTTCATTTCTTTATATTTCAAAAGGAAAATGAATTTTTAATAGTTAAATTTTGATAATTTTCTCTTACAATTTAAGATCACATTTTTTAAATAACTTTTCATTTTTCTATATTTCAAAATCACTTAAAAAATACTACATCAAATTGTAAGAAAAAAGTTATCATAATTTAGTTGTCGAGATATATGTACCATTCTAAACAAATTATTAAAATATCATGTACTTTACTTATTCATGCTCCTTCATAGCTTTTGCATCACTGTAAGCACAGATTCTTACATTACAGTTATCATCATTCACCTAAAACACCCTGTAGGTTTTCCAATTTACTAAAGTGGTTCATTTCCCAATAAGCAGTACATTATGCATGCTATAATTGAGACGTTAAACAGGTTAATATCCGAGAAGAATTCAGTGGTAGAGCTAAGAGTAGCATATTGGGTTAAAACAAGAGAGGCGAATAATATATATAAGCAGAAAGATTAGCAGACTAAAATCTTAAGGTTTTAGGGTTAAGCTTTAGGTTGGAATTGGTTTAAAATCTTTAAACTTATCGTTTAGGACTGAAACTCAAATTTTCTGGATAAATCTATCTGAGGAACCCAAAGTAATGAGAGATTTTGGCAAAGGGGAAAAATGGGAGACTAACCTCAATGAAGACAGTCTTCAAAAGTGTTCCTGAAAAAGAAGTGATATTGGCTGTAATCACCTTGAGATTTAAAGATTCGAAGACCTCACACAGTTTTACCATTGTGTCTATCCTTTTACTGCATGTCAAGCTCACCACAAACGTCTTATCTCCCATGTATGCAACCCTCAGCTGCCATTCACCATCAAGAACTTAAAATGATGCCTCAATGAGTGAGTATGAGATGCAGAAAAAGAGTGATGGAGTTGGTTATACCTCAATTAGTTGAATTGGGGAATTTCTTGAAGTGGCAGAATCAAATAGCTGTTCCGTTCTCTTCTTCTTAGACCTGAGGAGAATAGGCAAGTCGTGCTCAAATTCATAGGTTGGGTTCTTGAGCTTCCCAGATTCCAGATCCAAAATCTCTGCTTCGATTCTCTTCTCTTGCTCATGCAAGTGCTGGATGTATTCAATAGCATCCTTAATGATAGAAGCCTTGTCCATCTGCAAAAAATCGCCATCAACAACTAAATGAATACGTAATGAATACTAGCTACTAGGTAGATATGGTAATTACTTTTTCTGAAAGCGAAATGAACAACAAAAATATCTGGTTTTATGGGTGGGTTTTGTCCACACTGTTACCATATATACCTTACTGATGTTGGGGACCACTGCTCTGAGCGCAAAGAGCCTTTCGTTCAGCTTCTTCCTCCTATTCCTCTCCGAAACAATGTTCTTTGATGCCACCGATGAAGCACCACCGTCCGGAGAGCTCGAATCATAGTACCCGGACATCGCCGCCTCATCCATCGCCCAGCTGCATGTGCCAATCACCAAATTCTCTTAATTAGTTATTCAATCTCGTTTTGTTTATATATATACCACTTAATTCACTAAGAAAAGACGTGCAAAAACATGATGAAGGGTTGATTAATGAAGTGGTTTATGGAGAGTAAGGTAAATGTTGTGAGTTGTGATTACCTATCGAGGTCTTGGTTTTGGAAGAAGGTGTCCCAGAAATGGTTGTAATCCCCACCCATATTGTCCATGGTCGGAAAGTTTGAGGTTGTAAGGGACAGAAGGAGGAAGGTTTTGATCCTTTTCTTTGTTTTTCCTTTTTTATGGTGTGTTTGATGGGAGCAGGGTGGAATAGAACATGCATATATATAGGGAGAGGAGTGGAAGCGATGGAGATGAAAATGTTTTTTGTTTCCTTGTTTGCTGCTTCCCAGAAACAGCGACCGAGACCGTCAAACAATGTGTGGTCTCTGACGCCGCGTTATTCACATTAATAATTAATTCCTTTATTCAACTAGACTTTTAAACCCACAAAATATTTATTATATTAGGATGACTCTTCACATATCTTACGTCATCGCACTCTATCATATCCTCGTGCGTTTACATTTAGGACAATTATATTTTTATGGTTAAATTTTGAATTTCTTTTTTACAAATTTGAGGACATGACTTTTTTTTAAGTAGTTTTAAATATAAAAAAAAAATTATTTAAAAAATATCATCTTAGATTATAAGAAAAAATTATCCAAATATGTTTGTTTATTGATATTTTAATTGCCATCGAACATAGTCAAATTTTTTTATTTATATTTTAAGAAGAATGCTATAAGTGTCCAGAATTAGCTAAGGTGTAATTAATATTATTTGATTTTATACTAGAATAATTAATTTTATTAAAAAAATAATATAATTTTTTATAAAGATAAAAATAGTTTTTAAAATTTTTAAGTAATATCTCTTAGACATAAAATAGGTATTTTGAAAATTTTAAAGTTTTTATTAAAAATGTTGGTGGAGATGCAAATTTAAATTCACCTTTTCACTTAAAAATTTAGGTAATTAAATTTTTTATATTATTAATTTTATGTTTTTATAATTAATAATTTCAAATTAAAATATTGTTTATTTCTTCAATATAGGAAATTTTGTTAATTTTGTAGGTATGTTGCAAAACATTATCTAGAGGAAATTTAATGAAGTTTCAGATTTATATTTTAATTGTTTTTTTTATTTGTAAATATTTTAAATGTTAACACTATTTTTTGTTGTTTTTTTTTAAATTTAAATTATTTTACGTTTAATTATATTTTAATTTTTAATAATATTAAAATATAGTTATTTTATTATTTAATTATTTTATAACTTTTTTTTATTAGTGTGGAAGATTAAATATTAAATGCACTTGTACAACATTTATAAACATTTTTGTCCTCTAATTAAAGTAGAATTATATTAATGATGATTAGATAAAATGCTAACTAGTGTTCTAAAGACACTCGATAAAGTATAATTAATGGTTTTTGATTTTATCATTTTTATATTAAAAACTAAAATAATTAAATTTATTAATTAAAATAATATAAATTTATATAACAGATTTTATAAAGATAACGGTGTCTTTTAAAATTTCTAAATAATATCTTTGGCACAAAATATACACTTCATAATTTCTAAGGCCTCTATTAAAATGCAAAAAAAAAAAAAAAAAAACCAAAAAAATAAAATAAAAAATATATCTAACACTTGAATTGAAAGATTTCTCGGTGGAAGCTTGAAATGTTTAAAAAGTTCATTCTTTAACTTTTGCAAAAAAAAAACTTTTCAAAATTTATAATCTTGTTCAAATTCTTCTATGATGAAAATATTACTCTTTTATGTAAACAAATTTCCTTTTTTCTTCATAATATCTTTTGTCACTCCTTCAAATTAATTTTCTTTCTTATGTATAATTATATTTTATTTTTAACAATATTAAAATATAGTTATTTTATTATTTAATTATTTTTTAACTTTTTATAGGTATGCATCAAATAAATTATATCACTTAGGAGTATTTTTATCCTTTAAATAAAATAAAATTACATTTATGATAATTAGATAAAAATTAATTTAACATTACAATTAAGTAGGCACCATTGTAAAATTCAAAGCATATTAATAAATCTTAATCGGTGTCCTTAAAACATTGGATAACAAGACCCTTAGATCAAAATTCACTTAATATTATAATTAAGGTTCAATTATTATTTTAATCCTCATCTTCATAGCAAAATATCAATTTGGTTCCTCAATTTTTTTTATCTCAATTTGGTCCCTATTTTGAAAATTTTGATGCAATCAAGTTTTTTCCGTTAGTGGTTTAGTAACGGTGTTAAATGAAATGTCATATGTCATTGTATTGATTATTTCTTTAAAAAAATCGTTGTATTGATTTTTTATATTTTTTAATTGATTTTTTTTATCAATTGGATTGATATGATTTTATAATTTTAAAAGAAATTGTAAAATTTTATGTTTGTGAATAATATATATGATTTGATTTAGTTTAATTTAAAATAAAAGAAAAAACTAAATTAGACCGATGTGTAAAGTTTAGTTTGCATATTATTGAAAAATTAATAAATATATTAAGATAAACTAATATATTTAATAAATCATATACTTTTATAATCTAACACAAACAAGTACGAAAAAAAATAATAACATTAATTTAAAAAACATAAGTTAAGAAATTAGTACATCTTTAATCCTAAATTCTAAATTTCAAAAAAAGTTCACCGGGTAGACACCGAGAAAAAAGAACTCGTAAATCAAGTGAATAAACAATTTTACAAACCAAAAGGTTTAAGCTGAAATATTCAACTATCATTAATATTTCTATTAATAGAGTAAATACACGTGTTATAGTATCTGCATATGTGTACGTTTTGTAAATATTTATAAATTTTTAAATTTTTAAAAGTAATAATTAAATGAGTAAAATTGAAAAAAGAGAGTATGTAAATATAAATAAAATAAATTTAGTTATAAGTAAACAATATTGTGTTAATATTATAAAAAATTTTAAATAAATCTTATTTTTATAAAATAAAAATTTATAAATAAATTTTTTTACAGATAAAATAAATGTTAGTTACTGAAATAAAAAATATTATAAATAATATTGTATAACGAAATATTTTATTATAAAAAATATTTAAATTTGGAAATGTAGTTAAATGATCAAACTTAAAAATATATTTTTTATTATAAATAATTATTTAAATTTAAAAGTAGTTATTAAAAAGTTAATTAAAAAAAAACATTATTATTATTATTATTACTAGTGTAACATAGGCGCTATCGCGCCTATGTATGCATTTAAATATGTTTGATATTATATTAGTAGGTGATAATATTATAATGTTATTAAGTTAATATATATATTAAAATTATATTTATTAAAAATAAAGTGAAATATCATAATAAATAAAAGAATAATCATTGATAAATAAAGAAGAAGAGAAGAAGTAGAGACATCTAATTTTATAAAAAGTTTGTAAAAATAACATTCAATTTTTAAAAATTTAATAAATTATTATATTTAAAGGGTAAAATTGATATTTTGAAAAATAGACCTAAAAAGAGAAATCTCCTCTATATATTATTATAGATACTGCTAATAATGATAATATATCGAATACATATTACAGTTGGGTTTGATTTAATTGGTTTTTAAGAATTCAAATGCCAAATCGAATTGTACAGCTTAAACATAATCCAAAAATTTTTAGACTCTTTCAATTATCGATTATATATATAAATAGATTGACTTTTTTATTTCTCCTTATTTGATTTTAAACACTTTTAGGTTGTCCTTATGAAAATGGGTGTCGTGTTTGTATGAAGTAATTTGGGAGCGATATCACTGACGAATTTGCGAGATGCAGCACGTTCTTATATCAATTATTGGAAATGAAGAGAACGAAGTTGAAGATAAAGACATGGTGGTTTTTCGTGTTTCAAAAAATGAACAATAAAGAAGAAAAATGGTTATGGAAATGAAAAGATGCAGAAGGAAAGGGGAAGGGGTAGGGAACCGATTTTGTAAATCCAGTGAGAGAAAATTTTAAAATTCTTTAGTTTTACTTTTATTTTTTATTAATAACAATAATAAATAAATAAATAATAATAATAATATATTAATTTTACTATCTGGCTAAATAATATTCTTTTATTTTAATTTATTAAAAAATTATTCTATTATATTAATCAAATTACTCATAAATCGTAACGAATTTCATTCAAAACCACTCATTTATATCCTTAAATCTCTTCAAAAAGACACACAAATTCATTCACTCAAATATATTCATATTTATCCAAAGTCATCCTCACAACACAATCTCTCTCAAATTCATCTCTTTAAGCGTGTGTTCGTTTCAGTGTATTTATTGTTGTTATGCAAATGAGGAGATGGATTAGGAGGGATAAACGTTGTTCGTTTAGCATGATATTCAGGCGAGGTTTGGGAAGGATTTGAAGGATACCATGATATTGTAATTCCGCTTAATAAGCTGAGATTTGAAGGAGAGTTCTATTAAAAGACCCAATTACCCTCATCAGATGAAATTATTCACGTGTTTTGAAATTATTGTTCGTGCCCTGGTACGGATTTGGTGCAGCTTGGATGAGCTTGGAATCGATCCACAAGCAGCAGATCTGATCCCAACTGTGGAACCAATCCAGGAAAGCTTGGAATCGATCCAAGAAGCGGCGGATCCGATCCTTCAATGCGTGGATCCGATCTCCTTTTGAGTTTTTTGCTTGTTAGTTACAGTGCTCCATTAGTTACAGTGTTCTATGAAGAAAGGAAGTTAATGCTAGAAACTATAGAAGCGTGACAGTAATTTATTTTAGCTCACTATTTTAGCTCACAATGGTTTTTCTTTATAAAATGATATTCACAATTGTTTAGATAAAATTTATTTCAATACTATGAGTATAAATAATTTATCTTATTAATTTTTATAAATTATTTATTTAAAGTGTATCATTAAATAAAAAATTTATTAAACTCATACAAACACAAATTTATACTACTTATTACATAAGGGTAAAATGGTAAACTCTCTTTTAAATATATTAAAACATTTTTTTTAATCTATCATATCAATCAAATCACTCACTAACTCTCACAAACTTTACTATTAAATTCACTCATAATCACCTTCAAATCTCTTAAAAAAAACAACACACCATTCACTCTCAAATTCACTCAAACCCATCATTTCTCTCTCCCTCAAATCCATCTTTGAAAGTGAACAAAGCCTAAAAGAACATAACCTTACCTTCCTTAAGTTGACACTCAACTCAACATATCCCCTTGATAAATCGTTTCAAACATATACTTCAACATGTCTATGACATTAAATACTTATTATATTATTTTAAAATTTTATTGGACTAAAGATAATATTAATTTAAAATATATAAATAAATATAAATTTTATCTTACAAGTTGATTTTGTGAAAGTTAAAATAAATTTAAAATTTATATCTTTACATGTATATTAATTATTGATAGTACATCATAACGAAATTTGTTATTTATTAAGTACAAATCTAATCTAAAAAAAAAAAAAATTAGATCGATTCATATAAAGTAAAATTGAGACTTTTAAAAACATTAAAATTATACTAAAAACATTTTCAAATATAATAACAAATATCACAATTCAAAAAATATCTTTATCACGAAGATTGGTGTCATGATCTATTTGAATAACTCGTAGTTTGTTACCCTTTTAATTCCACAAACTTTTATATGGATATTTCTAAAAAAATAAGAAAAATAAATAAATAATTTTCTATATACTGTACATGAGATAATTTCTGGAATCTCTCTTATGTGATTTATCTAGATTTTTTATCTTTAGTTATTTAGAAAATAATTTTAATTGATCAAAAAATATGATTTTAGTTTATTTTTTTTATTGTTTTAGAGTGCCTTATCTCATCTTAATGGACATATAAACTTATATAAACAATACTTTTGTAAAACAGTGACAAATGTTTATCATTCAGTGTGACGAAAGAGCACAAGCAAAATTTATTTTTGTTTGTAATTTTTTATTTTTCCTTTAACCAGTAACAAAAGTTGAATTTGCTTTACTTGTTAAAATTTATAATTGTGTATTTTGTCAAAGAGGAAAGTCAATGATATTGATATTGTAATTTATCTGATTTTAATTATTTTTATTCTCACAAATACAATAGAATAATAGTTTTTTTTTTCAGAAATAGGAAATAAATTTTTTATCGATAATATAATATTTACATTAAAAAAATTACTGAAAATTTTAGTTTTAATTTTATTATTAATAATTTAAAAAATATATATATATATAAAAAAAATTATTTTATAGTTATCATATAATAAATAATGTACTAATTTATTTAATATGTAAAAAGTTTAAATAAATTATTTTTATTCTCTTTCCAAGATATTGATCAAGATGTTTGTTTTACATAAACTAAATATTTTAGTTTATCATATTTAGGGATGTCAAAAAAATTCGTACGTGCGAATATCTGCGGATAAAATTCATAACGGGTAGGTAACAAACATTAAAAATAGATATCTGCTACTCGCGGGTACCAGTATTTTTGATACTCGCATTTTAACAGATACAGGTATCATACTGCTAAATTTTAATTCACAAAAATATCCTTATATATATATA
>Ga0214542_1005127_pt1 | contig 25277 bp, 18 predicted proteins | sample CNSS1metaG_FD_160096 | JGI IMG/M metagenome (GOLD analysis project Ga0214542, IMG submission 160096) | Root nodule microbial communities from cowpea collected in UCLA plant growth center, Los Angeles, California, USA - CNSS1 | ecosystem: Host-associated > Plants > Roots > Nodule | place: USA...
CTGCTCTCACGGGGTCGAAGTTACCGGCGAGGACGGGGGCGATGGTATCCACACAGAGCGCCGGGTTATCGGTGCCGCTGCAGAATTGTGTAAGCTCAGGGGGGACAGGTGCGGCTAGAAGGTGGCGGGCGGAGGCGACGGTGGATAGGAGGAGGCAAGAGAGTGCTCCGATGAGGATAAGGGTTTTATTGAATCTGAACTGATCCATTGTCTCTCCTCCTTGATAGAAGCGCGTCTTCTTCTTAGGGTAGAGAAGCGTCTTCTTCTGAGAGTAAGCGTCTTCTTCTTGGAGAAAGAGACAACGGATCAAATCGGGTTGCATTTTGTTCCAGGTATGGACGGGTTTTTATAGCTCATGTTTTCCATTATTTGCCTTCTTCTCCACACAAAACCACCGGCTCACCCCGTAAAACTCACCTATATGCACTAATCAACTTATGATTTTCGTATGTTTCCTTCTAAACGGACCCTAAATTAAGGGCTTGAATAGTAACTAAATTTGCCCATAGACTTCGGTTTACCAAACTTTTAATTATGCTTTTAATTTTTTTTTTTAATTATATACAGTTCAAAACCTTTTAATTTAATATCTAATCACTAACATTGCAAAAAATTCCTTAAACACTACTTGTGTTGTGTGACATTCTGGCGTCGACACCCTAATTCCCCTCTCAATTTTCTCTTTCAAAATGATAAAATATTATATCAATAATAAATATAATGAAAAATTGAAACAGAATAATAATATATGTAATTATTAGATGATTTTATAAAATATAAAAGTTGTTAAACATATCATAATGGGAGATCATGACTGATAACTACACTAAGTAATCATTATAACATTTAGCTTCGTGATAGCAGTACAATGGGAACACAATGTCCATCTTTTAAACTCAAGAAATGTTTATATCGACTTTGTTTTAATGTAAATTATTATAATATTATGCTAGTATTTATATTTGACACAGAGTGATAATAATGAAAAAAAAGTATTATTTACATTTTTAAATTATATATAAAAGTGGTACATCCATAAAAATTTAATTACAAAATTATAGAATTGTAGAAACTTTGTTAAAAGCTTGACAAAACTTCAAAGGCCTACTTAATAATTTAAACTAAAACAAAAATTTTGAGGCCAAATTCACCAGAGAAGTGGTTAATAATCGGTTTAGATCCATTGATGTACCATTGAGAAAGGATAGGAGGCGTATTCTTCACGTTTGGATAATTGGTTAAAAAAATTATATGACATCAATAATTACCATTTGACAGTCTATTATAAAAATGAAATAGTCCTAACAAAAATAAACTTTTGTATTTACAAAGAGAAAATAAAATAAAAGATACTAAAAAAATAGTATTAAATGGGAGTAAAAGCTTTTTGAATTTTCAAAGTATTAAATGGTTATGTGCAAAGATGCAAATACCTCGGGTGGTATTGAACACAATTATATCTTTCAATTTCGGCCACTGTCCACTCACAGCAACGAAAGAAAGACAAGATTGATATTATGAAATTCATTATGCCTTTCTTTTAACAAATTGTTATATGTATTTTGTCTAGACATACATGTTGAAGATCCACTTACAAGAGTGTTAAGCACAAACAAATGATTCACATAATCAAATTATGTGTACATGCATGTTATTAATATTATATTTTTAACTGATTATGTAATTGACCATAATAGATTATGCCTCTACCAATAATCAATTATGATTTGTTCAAAACTTGCTTACTCTATACATGGTATTAATTTAAGGAAATAAGGTAAACCTACTTTTTAAATTATCAAATTATATTGATATTTAATATATTTGAAACATGGATAAAAAAATATGAAATGCAATTTAAAATGTGTTTTATATTTGCAAATTTAACGTCTAGTTCTTACTTTTTTTATTTTTTTTTTTTTTTTTTTATTAATTTTTTTTTATATATATATATATATATATATATATATATATATATATATATATATATATATATATATATATATATAATTAACTTTCAACTTTTAAGTAATTTCTTAATATTTTTTTTAATTTCACAAAATAGTTATTCCATAGTTAATCACCATTATATTATTTATTTATATTTTTTAAAACTTAATTAAGTTTTAAATCCTTCATAGATGTGTGCATTTTTAATTGTGCCTCTATAATACTCGGTTCTAATTTTGTTGATTAATTGAGTGACTTAACTCAATTGAAAAATATAAAGTTTTGATTATTCAATAAAACAACAAAAGGAACTCAATTAAAATACACACATTTATAAGAGACTTGAAATTTAATTAAGTCTTTTTTAAGACTTGAAGTCATATCTGGAGGTTTATTCAATTTGATCTTTAATTTTCTTTTTATCATGAATTCAATCCGTAATGTTTAATGTGTCCATTCTCTTGAATTGATATTAACATCGTTTTGGAAGTCTTCTCTCTAAGGAACTCGCTTTTGCTCTGGTGAAACAACCTCCCCCAAGCCCCATCGTAGGGCCACACAAAAGTAGTGAAACAACACCGTCATACTGCTCTAGACCACCACCTTCTCCTCGTACTGTGTCCGGCCCAACGTCCAATGCAACGTCGCCAACATTGCAGTAGAGCTCCACCTTCCCGTCGTGCCTGAAGGAGAAAAGCGTTCCCATCACAGCCTGGCCCAATTTCTCCTCCAGACTCCTAACCGTAGCGATGAACATAATAGGGGAAAAGAAGAAAGAGTTTGGAGAACTTGATCCAATTAATTCGCATTAGGGCACTCCGGAAGCTTAAGCTCCTTTTTCTTCCTCCCACTATTGATGTTACAAATCATCGCTATTGGGGACGCAATTGGCTTGCCACAATTTCAAACCATGACAGATTTCCTTGAGAGCTCGAAAATGTGAGGTTTGACCTTGATCGTGATAAGGGATGATGAAGATGAGGCCAAAGCCATTCTGTTTTCTTCTTCTCGGCAAAAGGTAACAATTTGATTGATATCTGATGTAACTCAAACTATGTCGCCAGAGTTGAAGCGGAAGGAAATTGACAGAAATCCAAAATAAACTTGAAATCGACTCATGATTCGCCCCATGTTTTCCTCTCACTGGAAAGTAAACACACATACACAAATCGCAGCTAATGCAGAAAACTGACGCTCATGGTGCCACTTAGAGTTCACGAAACTGTACGAGGAAATTCACCCAAACTTTCATGGGATCGATACTATGCCCTCTCAGTGGCTACTACAATATACTACGAGAATTGATCACAGTGAAGCTATGCGGATATATATATTTATAATTAAAAAGGCTTTTGATGCCAATCTGTAAAAACAATCTAGATTACACATATATACAAAATTCATCCACACGTGAAAACACTGTCTCGTAGGGGAGGAAAGGATGGTGGTTTACCGAGGAGGATGGCAAAAGAAAGAATCCTCTCTAATCAGCAACAACACCACCAGTTATGTTTTCCACCTTCAGCTATGGGAAAGAAAACTTCTCAAAAATCATGGTGTGAAAACCTTGGGGTACACATTCATGGTTAGCTTGTTCTTCCAAGCATTTTCATCGTCCTTCATGAAGATCTTCCGAGAAAACAGCCGTCCTCGAAATGTTGTCATGGTCAAAGGCACTTAGACCAGAGTAAGGACCCGAAGAAAACATTGAAGAAGTCCCATCAGACTCATACGTGGTAGAAGACTGTCTCATGTTGGGTCGTGTGATGGATGAGGTTAACACAGGATCATGACTTTCTGTGATCCGCTGCACCATTTTAAGTGACTGTACCACTTCACCCATTGTAGGTCGTTGGCTTGCTTCAGGAGCAACACAGGCTGCAGCAATAGTGCAAACACGTACAAAATCTTCTTTTGGATACCTTCCCCCAAGCCTTGGATCAGCAAGTTCTTCCAATCGATCCTTATCCCTAAGAATAGGTCTTGCCTGAAAGGGATAACCACGTAATTAGTGTATAATCAACATAAAACTCCAAATGAAAATTTTGAACTCAGCGAGGGAATGCCAAGGTATGAGTCTAACCCATGTAACAAGGTTCTCTTGTCCAGTTGGCTGTGACATATCCACTGGTTTCCTTCCGGTCAACAGTTCCAGCAAGACAACCCCATAACTATAAACGTCACTTTTAACAAGAAGATGCCCAGTCATAGCATACTCAGGAGCTACATACCTACATAAAAATTTGATTTCATCTTAAAACTAAATTAAATGGAAATAATAGTATAATACAAGAAAGAATAGAATGAGACTAACCCAAATGTGCCCATGACTCGAGTAGATAGATAATTGGCCCTGCCTTCAGGTGCCTGTTTAGCTAGACCAAAATCTGCAACTTTAGCATTAAAGTTGTTCTCAAGTAATATGTTGGATGCCTTGAAATCTCTGTGTATAACACAAGGCTGTGAATCTTCGTGCAGGTATGCAAGTCCTCTTGCAGCATCAAGGGCAATCTTCATTCTAGTGTCCCAATCCAAAGGGCAATTTATTCCCAGGGGACCTAGGACAAGTCAGGGCCAGTTTCAATTAAGCATAATATAATAGTTTCAGAAACAACACTGTTGTAAAAAACACGTACAAGACGACAAAGCTGATATGAGAAGCTATATTACCATGAAGCCAAGCCTCTAAACTTCCATTCGGAACAAGCTCATAGCAAAGTAGATTTTGTGATGAGTCACGATTACTATAGTATCCCACTAGTTTTACAAGGTTACGATGATGCAGCCGACTAAGCATCTCAACTTCAACCAAAAATTCTTTGTCACCCTGTTGCCCTCCACTAGTAAGCCTCTTAATTGCAACAGCAGTTCCATCATTCAAGACACCTTTAAAAACTCTACCAAAACCTCCTTCTCCAAGTACACTTGCTAATTCAAAATTATTGGTAGCTTCTTTCAGTTCTTCATAAGCAATAAAGCGTGTACTGGTTGGATGGGGAAGAGACCCAACAGCTGGAACTGTGTTTTCAGTCCTTGGCTTTTCTGTAGAAAAGAGAGCAAACTTAGTAGCAAACCTAGAAGACAAAAGACTAACACGAAAATAATAAACAGATAAGAGCGCCACAAGTTTCTGTATTTTCCCTTCAGTCTGAATTCATGAATGGACATCTGATTTCTCCATATAGACTAAGTATACAAATTGAATCACAAGCATTTCTACCTTTTAATAGCTGAAAAAGTAAACTCACGTTGGGTTGAAATCCTAAAGAATTTATGTATCTCAATAAGGTAAAATGTGGCCTTCGCTGTTTTCCACCAAACAGACTTATAACTATGTGAAAAATTGGCAGCCTTCACTGTGCCAAGAGCATAAAATTCTTCCTTCAGTTGAAAAAATTGTAAACTATATTAATTTTCACAATTAATGATCACAATTTACAATATACACATCCATATTGAATTCCAGTGAATATTTTGTCGTGCAACTAATAAACCACTCTGAAAATACTCGTAATGAACAATTGCCATTAATTAGCTCAGGGAACTTCTTCTCTCCTTATTTCTGTGTCATGAGAAAAATTTTGTTTAAGGGATCCCATGTTGCCCTCTTCTAGTTGATATACTTATTGCCTTCACAACATCCAAATATAAAAAGGTCACCAAGCATAATCAATAACAGCTTTGACCTTTAATATGCTGTTACAGGAATGAAAAAAGAAAAATAACAGGAGTTAGAAATAGAAATATTTACCAGTTTCTGTGGGAGGTGTTTTTGGTTTTGGCCGCATCGTGCATAAGCAAAGTATAAGTACACATACAATGGAAATGAAGAGTACGCCAGTCACAATTCCAAGAATAAGAGGCAAGTTTGAATGCTTTGCCCTGTCAGAAGTACTCGATAATGTAGTTGGAGGTGCTTGCCTGTGAGGAGCTTTCGTTGGTGATGTAGCAATTGTAGGAGCTGCATTAGAATCCAAATATATGTTAATATATTATACATACAATGCGCTAATTTCATTATTCACGCATCCTTTAAGGCCCACGAAGAGACGGTTGTTTGAAGTTCCTCTTCCAAAGGATTAAATTCAGAAACTACAACCACAATAGATTAGTTGAGTACATCCTCTAAATCTTTGAGAGACCAGAGAAGGAACATTGGACAATTTACTACAAAGTTAGATATAACTCATTGAAGTTATACAAAAATGAGGCAACAAGCCAACGAGAAAGGCTAACACATGCATTGAAGTGTAGTAGTTGTGGAATCACAGATGCATACTCTTGGATTTGGGTTTGTTTCAACTATATTTTGGTTTTATCTATAGTCAATAGGGATCTCTTAGCACGCACTACCAAGGATTGTACATCTAAAGCATCAATATTAAAAGACTTTGTTTATAGTGGGAAAGCCAAAGGGACAATTGGTTGTATCTATAGTCAATAGGGATCGTAGCATACCCTCCTCATGCATAGGATAAGACATCTAAAGCATGGATATTGTAAGACTCTTTTATACTAGAAAAGCCACAGAGACAAGTATTTTGGACAGTTGAGGGTTGCCTGATACAAAATCTATGATAAGTTTTAATACCATCTTAAATTTTGGCTAGGTCTAACTCAACCTCCAAAACTAATTTATGAGGTGAATGTGGTATATTTTGTAGTTGAGCCAAAAGCAGAAACTGCCATGTAATAGATATAGGCTCTATTCCATTTCTTTTTGTTAGCATGGTTACTCTTTTTAACCCCTATATAAAGGGTTGTACTACTTTTATATTAATACAGTCAACAAAACATTGTTTATGCATTCTCTCTCTCAAAACCCTTTATGGTATCAAGAGCATAGGGCAGTCCACGGGTAGTGCATGAAGCACGTGTTTCAGTAAAGAACGTGGGAGAATTTCGTCTTGAAATCTTGGGTACCGTGAGAAGTTAACGAATGTTCAAGATTCTGAATCAAGAACGAAGACATGGCTGGGTTCGGAGGGATGATGCAAGGGTCGGTGCCGATCTTTGATGGCAAGGTGTTTGATGATTGGCGCATTAAGATGCAAGCCATCTTCAACTTCCAAGATGTTGCAGAAGTGGTGACTGAAGGCGTGGCAGAGTTGAGTTTGAAGGCCACAAAGGAAGAAAAAAAGAATCACAAGGCACAACTGAAGTTGGATAGTAAGGCCAGATACCTTATCTATCAATGTGTAACGCCAAAGATCTTTAACAAGATTTCGAAGGCAGCCATTGCTAAGGAAGCTTGGGAGATTTTGGTCAAGACTTATGGTGAAGGGGACAAGAACAAAAAGGTAAGATAGCAAATAATGTGGCGGCAGTTTGAGTTTCTGACCATGGATGAAAGTGAAACCGTGATAGATTACTTCGACAAGATTCAAGAACATGTCAATGCAATGTGGGCTTGCAAGAGTACCATCTCAGATCAAAGTATTGTGGACAAGATCTTGAGAACCCTACCACCAAGGTTCGATCACGTGGTTGTTGCTATTGAGGAAACGCGTGATTTGGAAATTATGGAGATTGATGAGCTGCAACATTCATTGGAGTCACATGAATACAAAATGAATGAGCGTCAAGTCTGCTAAGAGCAAGTCTTGCAGGCTCGTTCATCATACAAAGGAAAAGGAAAAATGTTCAAGAAGTCAGGCAAGAGCAATTCTAAGCATAAAAACTCACAAGAACAAAAGAACGAAGGTGTGGCTAAGTCTGGAAATCGCAATAATCCGAAGGCTGTTGTTAACTCTGATGGAGAGAAGGAGTGGAAATTCGATAAGAAGAAAGTCAAGTGTTTCAACTGCCAGAAGTATGGGCACTTTGCTAAGGAGTGTTGGAAGGGTGAGGGTGCAAACAACAAACCTAAGAACCAAGCTCATTTGGCACAAGACAGCACATCTGATTCTGAAGCAATGATGTTGATGGCAAGAACGAATGAAGATGAGTCAGAGGATGCATCGTGGTTTGTTTGACCCATATGACTGGGAAGAAAGAGTGGTTCGTAAATATGGAGGAAATGGTTAATGGAAAGATCAAGTTTGCTGATGATAGGAGTTTAATGGTAGAAGGGTCTGGCAGAATTGTTCTTCGAGACACAGATAGTAGAGAAGTGGTGATTGAAGAAGTGCTATATGTGCCAGGGCTAAAAACCAATCTACTAAGTTTGGGTCAACTTTTGCAAAAGGGGTTTGTGATGAAGATGGAAGACAATAGCCTTAGCATATTTGACCAAAGTAAGAGATTGGTTATTAAAGCAAACTTGTCCAAAAATAGGACCTTTCGTGTAGTGATGAAAGTCGTGAAGCATCAATGTTTTTCTACAATAGAGAAAGAAGTAGAGTGGTTGTGGCATTTGCGTCTTGGGCACCTAAATTTCAGGGATTTGTTTCAGCTAATCCAACGCACAATGGTCAAAGGCTTACTAGTGGTTAATATCCTAGAGACAGTGTGTCAGGAGTGTGTCCAATGCAAGCAAACCAGAGGCAGTTTTCAAAGTTGTTTACCTCATAAAACATCAGAAAGGCTGGAGATTATGTACTCATATGTATGCGGACCCATACAAATGAAGACTCCAGGAGGTAGTAGATACTGTGTTTTTCATTGATGATTGGACTAGAAAGGCATGGTCATACTTACTCAAGAGGAAGAGTGAAGTTCTGGAGGTATTTTGAAAGTTCAAACAAATGGTAGAGAGACAAAGTGATAAAGGGTTGTACTGCTTTTATAATAATACAGTCAACACAATGTTGCTTATGCATTCTCTCTCTCAAAACCCTTTAGTGAAGATAGTCCAAATCTTACAAACCCTAAGTCATACATATCTATAATTGATATGAGATCCTAACAAAAACCACAAGCAAGCAGAGCTAAAACAGTTTGATGTTATGACTTAGTAATAACATACAAGGAACTATCTCAATTAACATTTCACAATGTTGAATAACACTTTCATAAGTATCAAAGTTACATGATTTATGTTTGTTGGTACATGTAGGAGATCTAATATCTACTAGAGATATAACCAAATTTTAATATATAATGGGTGGAAACTATACTTTGTAAACTAATTTTGTGAGGCATAGCTAAACTTAAACTTCAATTTCTAAGATAATATTAGAGTCTATCCTAACAAAATTTGTTATGTCTACAGTTATGAGATATAGTTAAACTTAAACTTCAATTTCTAAGATAATATTAGAGTCTATCCTAACAAAGTTTGTTAGGTCTACCGTGTCACCTGTCATCAATATATTATTCCTTATAACATCAAAATATCTCTCTTCCTTCCATACCACTTAGCAAAAACATTAAAAAAAGGACGTGAAATTAAAACAATTAAATGGAAGTAGTCAAGACAGTAAGATTTACACATTTTAAAAGGTTTCAAATAAACATTATATGTGGTTTTTTTATTTCACTGTGTTAGTTCCAATTATCAACAACACCAAAGCATAATGATTAGTAACGACATGTTCAATGATTTTAGATACCTTGAGAAGGAGGTGGAGCTTTAAACCAGGTTAAATTGAGGACACTGTAGTTGCCCACATATCTGCTGTCTAGTTGAACCTTATGCAATGAAAGCGACGAATTTATTTTAGCGGCTTCACTGGCCGAGAAACTGATCCCTTTATTTGGAGTGATATCCATCGATATATTCAATGTCGACAAGCTCAGTAGGTAAAATTTAATAATTTCAATTTGGGTAGTTTGCAGCTCAAGTTGGGTGGCCAAATCATTGAGAAAAACAACATTCCAGTCAGGGTTTAGAGAGACATTCAAAAGAAGCAAGTCTAGCTTTATGGGATAAGCACATTGGCAAACCTCACTGCCTCGTTTCCACACCATGTCTTGTCTGCAACAATCTGTTCGTGTTTTATAATCAAATTAATCCAGCAATTAGAAATTTAAAAAACACATTCCAAGTAACAGACAGTAGCACAAGAAAACCAATTTCAAGTGAACTCCCATTTAGCCCCTCAGAAGAATCAGAAAATTATCAATTTCAAATCTTTGAAACAAAAATTCTTATCATTTTAGTCTCTGGAATGTACAACTCACTATCATTAGTTCCTAAACTTTATAACTTGCTATAATTATAGCTCCTAACAGAGATTCCGTGACAGCACTTTACAAGTTCAGGACTGAAATTAGGGTTAACTTAACTCCATTAGAAAACAATTTTGCTCGAATTACCGGAAACATAAGGGGACAGTGGTGGTTGAGCGAGAGCAGGAATTGCATCGGCAATGGGATGCACAGGGGCAATATTCTTAAACGCAGAACCCGGAGGTTCTAACTGTACTCTTCCTTTGGTGAAATTGGCACGTGATGGAATTGGTGCAGGCAAATGCTTCAACCCAAAAGCATTTGCCAATAGTGGCAGATCACCATCAACAACATGTGGAAGAGCAGCTGGAGATAAAGAAGGTGTTTGCTGTTGCAGTGTTCTACCACATTCACCATACTCAACCACAAACCACACCGTGCAAGATAACAACCCAAGCAACCATTTAAACCCACCTGCATTATTTGCCAAATGTCAAACAAACCCAACCTAACAAAAAAAAAAAACTCAATATTGGTCCGCACACAAAAACCTATCATTACCGGTTGAAGAGGTGGAACCGGTGACCAGCGACATCGGCGACGCCGGGAACGGTCCAGATCAGATCTACAGGGTTGCGATAAATCAACGGTGGAAATTGAGCTGGGGGAGTGAAGTGGGACCCCGAGTGAAGAAGGTGTGCATGACTGAGCTGAATCGGAGGTGTCACTGTTACCGGTTACTCCTGGTTACTTGCCGGTGGCCTGAGGGAGAAGGTTTGGGTTTGGGGAAAAAATGGGTGTGGGTGAACGACGGTGTTATTTCGTGTGGTTTTTTTTAGTGTGGAAGGAGTTGTTAATTAATTGTTGTGGGTCCCACCCAAAGGTGGTGGTCACCGTTAACGGAAAAAGAATGACATTAACGGTAAACTAACGGTAAGAAGTTATAAGGACAGGTAGCTTCTCTTCAAACACTACATAAGTGCAGTGATAAGAAGCCTCATCACGTCTCTTCTATGCATTTTGAGGAGTTTTTTTGTTTTTTTTTTTCGCACAAGTTTTACTATAAAACGTTTTAAGAATATTGGTAAATTTATTTTCTGAGTATAGTTGACAATTGCTTTATTTTTTAACTAATTAAAAAAACTTTCTTTTGTTTTTCAACGTTTAAACAACGCCTTTATAACACTTTTTTTTATTAACTAAAATAAATGTTAAATCAAACGAAATGTTTAGTGTGTTATAACTTCAAGCTATTTATTTTTGTTTAATTATCTTTGTATTTAATATAAAATTAAATATTTCCTAAATAAAATATTTAAATTGTTTGCCGGCTAAAATTTTGTAAATACCTTAAGGTATATGTAAGTACAGTATATTTTTCCAGTACAAGTAATAATTAGCACATAAACGAGTTAAAATAATATTTGAGGGGACATATTTTAGGAAAATAAAAGTGATTTATATTAGTAATGTGGAAATAATCTATTTATTATTTATCTCGTTCGTCTAAAATTAATATATTCAATCTATTTATAAAAAATTGGAATAAAATCATCTACTACTTTAATATGGAAAGACTACTAATATTGAATGGATAAAAAATAATTCAATAATTTTTTCACACTTGTTTAAAAATAAAACAATACATTCTTAAAACTTGTTTTGCAAAATATATTTTAAAAACTTGTCTTCAAAATCAAAAACAACTTATTTAGAAAACATAATACCTTATATCCTACATAGAAAGTAACAAATTAATAGGTGTTTTATTTCCTTCCAAATATGAGAATCTAACAACCACTTTTAAATGTTTTAATTGTTAATGTTTTCGTATCATTAAATTTTGTGTAGCATGTTAATGAAACAGCCATATAAGATTTGTTGGGTCGTTAATTAATAAGATAAGTAATTTCCATTATTAAAATTCATTCATTGAAGTGATGCTATTAAATAACTTCTTAAAATATGCAATGTTAAGAATACGTCTAAAATAAGATTTAGTTCATGATATCGCTATTTAAAGCCAACTAATTATTTCTCATTTTAATAGTCTTTACAATTTAATATTTGTTTCTTGTAATAGAAGGTAAGGTATGACATTCCGTTTAAATATAATAACTATACTAAATAAAATGGTGCAAGATTATAAAATAAAATAGAGCACAAGACAAAAAGTATAGAGAATTAGCTATTCCAGTCATCATAATATACTGAATTATGAGTACCAATGCACAAAATAATGCCAAGAAACATGACTTAAAAGTGCAACGGTTTAACAAAAGATTTGCTCATAGAGCAAAGATTTACATATAACACAATACTTCAAAAGGGCTCAGCAGTGAGCCTAAACCAACACTTGGTTGAACTACACTATAGCATGTCCATCATCATTGCGACCGTCAGGGATTTTCACATCTGCTCATACCAAAAGTTTGGTGATCATTACAAAAAGGAAAAGCCAAACAGGAGACATACATCAAAAGGGAAAGGTAAGCTAGACTAAAATATTTTTAACATGATACTGAGCAACCAAATGTTAGAACAAGTTATAAACAATCAAAGCAGTAAACACCCAAAACATGTGATAGCAAACAATCAGACTCTTGACTCAATTATTTGGATTATGCGCGTGACATAGAATTCTAAAGGAAGTATGCACCTATGCTGGTTTCTAAATTGTGCAGAGTCTAGACACAAGGGGTTATCAGCCAACCACGGACAAGCTTAATCTCATTTTGTCTTAGGCTCAAACACCTCCTAAGATTAGGACCTCTTGTCACTCTCACAACATAATTCATTCTACTCTACATGAGTGTAAACGATTATTAGAGTTCAGGATACCTTCCTTTATCTAGATATCTCCTATATTAAGGCATACACTAACCACACCATCATCAAAAGCTTCTCATGAAACCCTTTTACCAACAACATTCCACATGTCATCTCAAGCATTAAAATCTCATGTTAATGCATAGCCAACCAACCAAGTCATGTCTCATTTCATACCAACACATCAATTTTAGTCTCATTACATCGCATTAAACATACATGGTATCATACTTTAAGCTTTAAGGAGTAAATCAATCAATCATGGAAGCAACCAAATAATTCAAAACCAAATTGTTGTCAATCTCGCTCAGGCTAAAGAGCTCTCGCTCAAGCGACAAGAGCCTCTCACTTAAGCTAAAAACTCTCGCCTAGGCGAGATTGCAAACAAGGAGCACTGAGAGGTTTCATGAGTTCTCGCGTGAGCGAGATTACTCTTCGCTCAAAATAGAAGTTTGCCGCCTGAGCGACAACTCGAAGCAAAACCTAGGTAAAACTTTGATACTCTCGCTTAGGCGAGGTTTGTTTGCTTGGGCGAGAATATTAGGTTTCTCCCCCTACTCACGCATGCAAACCAGGAAAGTAAAACCAAACACATCCAGTTCATTCTCACACAATTACAAGCATCATTCAACAAATAAAATGCGATTTAAAACCCAAAACAATCATATGGTTCGAAAAACATTTAAGAGTTCCAGTTTCCCTTACCTTTGAGTGGGGCTAAACTTAAGGAGGATAACCACCTAACAGAAGGAGCACCACAACTCCAAGAACAAACCAAAGGGCTGAAAAACATGAATACCAGTACGAAGGTGAGGTTTTAGGAAGAACTCATGACAGAACTAGAGAAAAAGAGCCAAAAAAAGAGAAAGTAGGAGTTGAGGTTCAACTTACATGGAGGAAAAATGAGCTCAGCTAGTTCGGAGGAGAACGTGGTTCAAGCCCTAGCAAAGCTTCTGTTTTCAGAAAGGAGCAAGAGTGAGAGTTGTGCTTTTGGGAGAAACAAAGGAACTAAACATGAAACTAATGTGGGAATTAGAGGTGAGGCAACAAGTGGCTGACTTGGGCTGACTCACCAAGCTGGGACCGTAACTTAAGACACACAAAAAGTGGGCCTCACATAAGGTAGCTTTATTTTGCCTACATTAAAAAAAAAGTTGTTAATGAATTAGAATGGGTGAAATTTTGTTAAGTGGATTAAAATTATTAAAAATGTTAATATCAAGTAACTAATTAATTAATTTATCTAATTCACTAGTGCTACTTTATCTCCAACACAATTGTTCAGAGTAATAACATATTTATAATGACGCTTAAGTTCGTAATACACAATATGGAATAATTGTAACAATTAATGAGTAAACAATTATATCTTGACAATAGTGTATATTTATATTATTTGTATGGATCAACCTGAATAGGCATATATCGAGTACATAATATTTAATCTAGGGGAATTTAGATGTTTTAATCTCTTATATGGCATCTAACCTCTAATGGTTAATCAATTATCTTTTAACTTATTATATTGAACTGACACGATTTACATGTGTTGAGATGATGTCATTTTTTGTTAACGGTATTGTTTATGTTGTATTTTGTACGTATATGATCCATTTTTTTTTCATTTCTAATTTAAATCATTTCTTTTAAGAATGTTTTTTCTTTTCAAGTTGCGGATTGATTACTTGATTTGAAGTTATTAGAGTGATACATAAGCGTGTCCAATTATTTTATCACCTTTGTGATAATTTCGTTTTTAGAAGGTTAATTGCGCAGGTTAATGTGTGTTCAAGGTTAATAAAGTACTCAGGCACATGATTAAAAATACCGTTAGTATTTTGTAACAAAAAAAAATATTTGGATTTTGAAAGGCACACTTTATTAATTTATATTAATATTTTTTTAATTAGATAACGCGACAAAATACCAATTATATTTTTAATGTAACAATTAAATTCAACCAGTGCTTTTCCAATATTTCTTAGTAATTTAAAATAAAAAATAAAATTCAAAGTATATTTTTGTAATTTTAGTAAATATTTTATTTTAAGATCATTCAAAGTATAGGCGCTACTAAAAATACTAGAGTAGTTTGTTTAAACTGAAAACATTTTAAAATAATCACCGATTAAAAAAGTCAATAGAATTTGTTATTAAGATGAATAAAATCATTTCAAAATAAGTAATTAAATAGACACAAATAAATATGTTTTATTTTATTAAACGGATATAAAAATACACAAACAAACTTGTCGATTAACTTTAATATATTCTCCATCAAAGTAATTATATAATATTATATATATATATATATATATATATATATTATAATTTTTGTACATATTTTATGTCTGTACTTTACTCTTAATAATACTTAAAAACCGTAATATTTATGACAATATATAAATATATTATTTCTTTCAGTATAAACATTCTATATTTATATTTAACTCTTAGTCATATTTTAAAATTACAAAAATAAAAATAAAGTATCCAAATATTAAAAATACCACTATGTAATTGTTTATTATTTTTTAATCTAATCACTATTATTAATATTATTTTTCTATTTAAAATATATAAATGTATGAAATATCTCTTTTTTATTAATATATAATTTTGAGGATTTCACTGAGATTTTAAAAGTAGTCTTTTCAACCCAAACACAAATTAGTCTTTTCAAACGGAGTTATCAATGATAGTGTTTGTTTTTTTTTCTCAACAAATATGAGTGTGCTCTATCTGGTCAAAATGCTTGTGGCGGTTGAAATTGTACCTTAAGTCCTTTGAGAAAATATTTACATGAAATATTTAATAATAAGTTATGAATTAATTTATATAAAAAAATTGGTAAATTACTCTGTATATCTTGTTATTAACTTTTTTATTTTGTTTACTTAATGTAGCATGAAGTAACAAAGAATAAATGAAAAACTTTTGAAAATTCTGAATTTAAATATTTTAAAATGGATAACAATAAATTAAATACTAAAATATAGCATTATAAAATATAACAGTAATTTACAATATTACAAATATCTATTGTTGTAGTTAAAACAAGACTCGAAACAAATTATTTTGAAAAAACAGATAAGACACTGTCAATAATCTCTATGCGAAAATTTGGACCCAAATGCACCACAAACTCTTTAGCAAGACAAGTGGGAGCTATCGCTAATGCAAAAGGAATTAATGGATTTGGTCTAATTGCAGATATTGCAAACAAAATGGATCTTCGAAGACTCCTTTTCAACTCAAAAACAAAAACAGTTGCTGTTTCTTTTTCAATTCCAAAAGTGAGTGCTTTGGGTTTGAAACTGAGGCCTCCCAAAGTTTGATGACAGAGATTGTGATTGAGGTAGAATAGCTGATAGAGGCGTCAATGGTGGGACAAAGTTCTCCTAATCATACAAATGATGGCCAATTTTGATTTTGGAGAAATTGGAATAAACGTGTTTTAGGGCTTTTATGTTTATTAATTGGGAGATGAACATATACAAATTGCCTCACCAAGATGTAAGTTTGGATAGGGCCACATATCGCATAAGATTCCATTATCTATAAAAGACAAACAAACATTTAGAAGGATTATGAAATGGAGATATTAGTATATTACCATCAAACCATTTGATAAGGAAAAAATATATATTATATACAAATATTATCGAAATGGGAGATCTAATAGTAATATCACACTTTCTAAGGAGGATATGTATGTTTGGGAAGGAAAATATTTTAAATAAATCTTTAAAGTGAAATATGTACTAAGATTAAGGATGTCAAAAAATTTGTTCTTGGTATTTGTGGATAAAACCCGCAATAGGTAGGAAATGAATATTGTAAATGAATATCTGCGGATAACGGGTACGAATATTTTTAATATTCGTATATTGACGGGACGGGTACGAGTATCATAGTATTCGTACTCATGGATACTTGTACTCATAATACTTGTACCCGGTATACTATAATTTAAATTTAAAAAAAATAAAAAAAAATTGATTTATGTATTGTATTTTATTTGAATTTAGAATTAAAATATGTTTTTAAATTTTCATTTTTTATTTTTTTATAAATATCCGTAAATATTAAAAAATAATGCATACCAGCATTACAGATACCTAATAAATATAAAATATGGATACAAGATCGAATATTCAAATATTTATCCAAGTAAAATAAAAAAAAAGCTACTATTTGTGCTCTGTACGCCCGATAACATTCATAACCGAGACTTCATTTTCTAACGAAGAGTCTACACCTTTTTACATAACAAATAATTGATTTTGCACTAGAGAATCAGATAACTCTAGATTCGGGTGTTGATCGTAAAAGTGACTTGTCGAAAAATGAATCCAATATAAGAAATGAATATGAGTGGGTCACATCACATCGAGGCATATTGATCTTTTGGAATAATTTAATAATTTATATTCAATAGATGTGGTCCAATATATATTTTTTTCAAGTAATGTTAAACATGTATTATATTTTTGTCTTTTCTAATACTAATATCTACTCAAGAGATTAACCCATAACAACATCTTCTTTTACATCTTAGATTGGCAAAATTTGATGTATTATTTTATTTAAATATATTTAGATAAACTTCTCTACGAGTATTTATAGAAAAAAATATAAAAAGGTGTTATTTTTTATTAATTAAAATGAATTTATTTGTCAACTAATTTATTAAATTTCTTAACCACTATAATTTATTAAAAATCATTTTTTTTAACTTATGTGTTACCTGGATCTGGTTTACTTATAATATTTTTATACTTTTCATAAATGCTATTAGAAATGTTTTATTGAAACACGCGAAAGTAGAGGTGTTTCCAATACCTACATACGGTTTTCATGTGTAATTTCAGCTTCCATTTTGTTTACTCAGATAACAAAAACATAGTCATATTTTAGAGATTTAAATTCTCGGTTGTTTTTTTTTTTTTTTTTTTTTTTATTTTTAACAAGGTCATTAGATTTTGTTTAGTTTTAATTTGGTCTCATTTTTCTTTAGTACAATACTAAGGATGTTAACTTATATACAATATGTTGATTTTTTTAAATTTTTATTTTTTTTAATTAAAAAAAATGCAACATGTCAAATGAGGAGGTCTAACACGTGGTAGAAATAGTGTGACGTGATAATGAGAGTGTCATGTATCATTGTTGATAGACAAATATCATGTGAAAAATCTGAATTTAATCATTATTTTGTCTTAATTAATTTTAATTTCAGTTAAACTAGAACAATTTCATTCCTATCCAAATTAATACTAAATTTAACTTTTATATAAATATAAATATATTTTTATTATAATTGATATTTTTAACAAAATTAAATTTATTTAAATTTATATTTTGTGTTGGACTTTATTTAAATTTTGTTTTAAATTTAAATAATAAATATATTTATTTTAAATTGTTATAAAACTGTTTTAAAATTTTATATTTGAATTTATAAAGTTATTATTTTTAAATCAACACTAACATTTATATAGAAATTATTTTATATAAAAATATTTGAAACAAAATTTAAATAAATTTTAATATAAAATATAAAATTAAATAAATTTAATCTTGTTAATATATCAATTTTAATAAAAATATCATTGTAATATTTATATAAAAGTTAAATTTGGTCTCGATTTAAAAAGAGACGAAATTGTTATAATTAAAAAAATTTGGACTCAATTGAAACAAAATAACAAATACATGGATTAAATTATTAAATTGAGATTTTTCACATTTGTCAGGACCCCTCATTTGATACGTAACATAATTTTATTTTCAAAAATTAAAAATTTAAAAATAAGAAAAAAATTAAAAAAATTTGGAGATAACACATGACACATCAGTTAACTTTAATAATACTGTACTAATGAAAAAGATTAAATTGCAACACACCTTAAATAACATAGACTAAATTAAGACTAAACAAAAAATCTAATGACCTAATTGAAATTAAAAAAAAAAAAAGATTAACTAATGATTTAAACCTATTTTAAAAGGGAAAAGAACTTCATTATGGGGCCAGCACCCAAATTATGTTGGATACCCACAAATCAAATTTTATGTAAATAAAAAAAAGAAAAAGATAACCCGAAAATACTCAATAAAATAACTAACCTAATTATTTTAGAATTCTGATTATGATTTTGATCTCACGTTAAATAATAATAAATAAGACAATGAGTATATATAAAAACAAAAACGCAAACTCATTTTTGGTTAAACATAATGTCTTAATCTATTGATGTCAAATCTTTTTGAAAGATCATCCTGAAAAGAACTTAACACTAATGAATGCAAACTCTTTTATGAGGTTTATTCAGAAAAACTTTGTTTATAAAAACTTTTGTGAAAAAAAAAGAATTTAAGAAGTTAAAATTAGTTTATTAATAAATAAATTTGTATAAATTTTTCATAAGATCTTTCTACATTTTTAATTTTTAACTTATCTATAAATCAATTTTAGTTTATATATATAAAAAAATTTAATTTCACGTTAAATAATAATAAATAAGACAATGAGTATATATAAAAACAAAAACACAAACTCATTTTTGGTTAAACATAATGTCTTAATCTATTGATGTCAAATCTTTTTGAAAGTTTATCCTGAAAAGAACTTAACACTAATGAATACAAACTCTTTTTTATGAGGTTTATTCAGAAAATATTTTTTATAAAAATTTTTTTGAAAACAAAAATCTTAAGAAGTTAAAATTAGTTTATTGATAAATAAATAAATTAATTTGTATAAATTTTTCATATGATTTTTCTAAATTTTTAATTTTTAACTTATCTATAAATTAATTTTAGTTTATTTTTATTTTTTTAAGTTTCTATAACAAAAATTATGTCCAAACGTCGTTAACAATATTCATTAGTTTAACCGATAACTTATGTGAATTATTTTTGGCGGGGATAGAAAACTATACTTTAATTGAATATAACTGTTACGAATCACTTGAATAAAATATGAATTGGGATGAATCAATTTACATTCAATATTAATAGCGTTTGAGTTGGACTAGTGAAGTATTTGTGAATGTAGCCAATATACTTTGTTTCCAGCCCATATGTGTGTATTTATTTGGACCCTTTACTCACATTCTTTACTTGTTCAAAACTTGGGCTCAATTTTGATAAAAAGACGAATAAATTTTACTTTTTTCTTTAAGGATCTTGAATTAATCTTGCTTTCCCCACAAAAAAAAAAAAAAAGTATTTTTTATCCATTGACTAAGAAGTCCAACCTTAATTAAAATGTTTAAATGATCTAAGTTAAAAATTTGTCAAGTTCAAACAATATAAAAATAAAAACATAAATAATTAATGTTCTTTTGGATAGTAGTGTCAGGTTTTCATGAAAAGGATTTTTGTTTTTTTTTTTTCTATTTTACAGTTAATATTTTATTGGAAGAATAAGAAGAGCACCAATATGGATGGTAGATTATGAAAATGGGGGAGGGATGGTCTAAAGAAGAAAATCCAATTGTGATGTTGATGATGACTAAAAATATCCAATGTGATGAGTAAACACTAGAGAGAAGCAATGACGAAAAGATTTGAAGCTATAAAAAGGAATCATACCTGGGAACTCATTGTGCTACCAAAGGGAATCAAACTAATTGGAGTTAAATGGATGTTCAAAACAAAATTGGTAATAACGTTGTTTTCTACCTTTTACTAGTCTTAAGTTTCATGAATAAAATCAATTTTTTTATAGCTTTTATCTTGTTTAATCCTCAAGTTTATGTTGTTTTTGTTTTGTTTTGTATTTTATTTTCTATATGTTTTTTACTCCTAATCTATATCACGAGTATGTGAAATAAGTCAATAGGAAGCAATTTTGGTGGAGGAAAACAAAGTAAAACTCAAAGAAGCATGATTTGACAAAAAAAAATTAGACAAATACCCACGTTGGAAGGGGCACTAGAATCATGCCCAATACTACAAACATGGAGAAAGGATTCACGTATAGGTATATACTGTCTTGAACCATCCTTGGAAGGCCAACAAATCACCATTGGGCATCAGGTTGACTCGTTGGGTGAGCTATTGGCTCGTTAGGTGAAGATGACAGTTCAAAACTACAGTATTTGAATCATTAGGCGAAACTATGGCTCGTCCAACGAGTTACATGTAAGAGAACATCAATTTTAGGCCTCGCTGGGCGATAATGAAGTCGATGGGCGAGGATATCGACATGACATGCAAATATGGTTATTTAATCATGTTTTTACAAGATTTTTAAGGCATTCATCATTTTTCACGAATAGAAACATACATCTTGAGTGCTTGGGAGAGGCTCTTGGAGGCTGCTAGGGTGTTGGGAAACTTTTCCTTCTCCTTATTGGGTCTCCTTCTTCATGGAGGTTTTACCCCTTTTGGATTGGAGATGATGATGGGATATGAAATTGGAGGTAGAGATGCGAATGAGAGGCACAATTGGAGTATGAAACAGGTGTAAAGATCCTTGGGAGAGGGATTGCTTTTACTTTATGGTTCCAATTTTTTCTATCTTCAATTTTGTAAAACCCTAGGTTCTCCACCATGGGAGCAATTTGTATTTGTTGAGATTAGATGTAAAACATTGAATTCTTGTGTAAAATTGTGTTGTTAATATATATATATATATATATATATATATATATATATATATATATATATATATATATATATATACTTTTCCAATTCAAGTTAGTATTTGATTTCTATGTTTAATGATTGATGTGGATTGTTTCCATGCTTGATATGTGATTCTTGAGGTGTTGAAAAATATCTTTAGAAACTAGACTTGAAATTGTGTACCTAATTGATGTTTGTATCTAGGAATAGAACTTGGTTCATTAGTAATGTTATACTTTTGAAATTAATGCATCATTTCATTTGTTGAGGATTCAAGGGATTGAAACTTGATGAGTTATCATAGGCTCAAAGTCATTAGGAATATGATTTGAGTATTCTTGTGAGTTGATTTTAACATAAATATGGAATTGAGATAATTTAAGATGCATGAGAATGAAGTGGTTGAAATTTAATTTTGACAAATTGTAAATTCACTATGTTAAATCATTGTTGCACACCAACTGTTTGATAAAAATACAAAAAAAGTTTATATTATGTTTTGTGATATTTGTTGTTTAATTGAGTTTTGAATGGAAGAATTGTCATGTGTTGCACGAGTCCTTTGATAGAGAACAATAAAATATTTATTACTTGCTATGTTGCGGTAGATGCACTTGCCGTGTTGGTTTTACGACTAACAATTGGGTGCAAACGTGCAAGTGGAGAAATACAAAGTAAGACTCGTGGCAAAATAATATGCGCAAAGGCATGAAATTGATTACAATTTTGCTCTAGTGACAATAGTTAATACCATAAGAGTGAGGTTGGTTATAGTTACTCAATTCAACTATTAGGTATTTTAGCTTGATGTGAATAATGTCTTTCTTCATGAAAAACTCAAAGTAGATATTTTTGTACAACAACCTCAGGGTTTTATAAAAGAAGGAGAAGAAAAGAAAGTTTATCATTTGAAGAAGGCATTATATGGCCTCCAACATGCACCACCAGCTGGATATAAGAAAATTGAAACTTATTTTGCACACAAAGAGTGATGTTGATTATAGTTGCTCAATCCAACTGAGATATTTCAACTTTATGTGAATATTGTCTTTCTTCATAGACAACACAAAGAAGATGTTTTTGTACAACAACTTGAGGAATTTATAAAAGAAGAAAAAAAAATGTTTATCATATGAAGAAGGCATTATAAGGCTTCCAACAGACACCACCAGCTTGGTATAATAAGGTTGAAATCTATTTTGCACAAGAGTTTGAAAAAGTGTCTTAGTGAATACAAATTATTCACAAAATCACTAAAAGGTAAACTAATGATAATCAACCTTTATTTTGATGAATTAATATTTACCGAAAATGATAAAACCACATGTGATGAATTTAATAGTCAATGATATTACATTTTATATGTATGATTTGGGAAGGATGAGTCATTTTCTAAAACTTGAAGTAAAGTAGTATTTGAATGGAATATTAATGTATGTACAAAAGGTGTTATCTAGATTTGGAATGCAACATAACAATTTTAGGAAGAATCCAATGGTTTTAGGAATAAGGCTACCTAAGTATCAAGGTGGAGCGAGAATCCATGAAACATTAATTAAATAGCTAGTTGGAAATCTTATGTATCTGATTACTTAGCTAGATCTAATGTATACAATGAGTTTAATAAGGACCAATCCCACCATGGCACATTGTCTTATAGCAAAGAGAGTCTTAGAGTATATAAAAGGAATAACTAATTTGGGAATTCAGTACAAGAAAGAAGTTGGTAGTCCAACATTACTATCCTTAACAGATAATAATTTAATCAGTGACTTGGTTGATAAAAAAAATACATCTAAATTTGTGTTTATAATCGGAACAAGAACAATTTCTCGGGCTTCAATGAAACAAACAATGGTTGCCTTGTTTACTACTAAGGAAGAGGATATAGCAGCAACATTATGCTCCTGCTAATGTGTTTGGCTTGAATGATTATTAAAAAAAATTGTTATCAAAAAATAAAGGAGTTGTGATTATGTGTGATAATAACTCTACTATACAACTATCCAAACATGCAATTTTTCTTGGGAAAAACAATAACATTATTGATGTAAGGTTCCATTTTCTTCAAATAAATGATGAAATATTCAAATTGAATTTTTACAGCTACCAAAATTAACTTGTAGATATATTGACAAAACCTTTAAAATTAGAAAAGATTGAAAAGCTTCAAAACAATCTTAGAGTAACTAGTATAGATGCATGGTTGAAGGGAGATAATATTAGGTTTTAAATAAAAGGATTTTTTTTTTTATGTTTCTATTTTGTATTTGTGTTCTTATTTTATTGGATGAATAAATCTTAGTTCCTAAAGTTTAGGGTCACATCCTAGTCATGAAAATGTGAGCCGGTGCAGTTTATTTTTTCTGTAAATGGATTTATATAGCCTTCTGCTTTTGAAGATTGAATAAGAGCATATGTTCAATTGCCTTTCTATTCCTATGTTAGAAAATACTTTCAAATATTTATAAATAGATAACAAATAGAAGTTCTTTACACACGTACGAAATACATATAAAAAATCTATATATAAAAAGAAATAAAGAAAATAAGAAAAAAAGAATGATAAAAATTATACACATAAAAAATATCAAATAAAACGTACAAGAAGATCTTTAAAAAATAATTAAGAGACAAAAAATAATTAGTTATTGATTAATTTAAATATAAATTTATAAACTAAAAATTATCAGTACTTAAAATGGTTTCTGCAATTGATCTTTTAACATTATCTAAAAAGGTAATGTTTATACCATCTATTTACAATTGCTTCTCATATTTTTTCATTATTTTAATTTCATTTAGAAAAAAAAAACAATAGCTAACTCTAAAAAGGAGTTTTATACATTTTGTAAAGCTTAATTGAAAAAATAAAAACTCCCTAGTACACGATCTAACCAACTATCATCTAGTGGTTCGATGGAAGCTTTTCATAAATGAGTTTTCACAACACAAATGGTAAACATATTTTACACATGTAATAAATTAAAAAATATATATAAATGCTTGTTTTACATTGATTTACTTAAGTTTAACGATGTTCATTTTTTTTTTCTCAATAAACTCCTGAAAGGTTGTATTATATATAGTAAATTTATTACAAAGAAATAACGTTTACTATCATTTTTTACTTACAATAGAGATTCTTCTAATACATCCTTTTTTTTCTCTTCTAAAAAAAAATTATATATGTTTTTGTCCCTTAACTTTCAGTGAATTTTGGAAGTAGTCAATTTCAAAATTTTGGACCAATTTAGTTGTTTCGTACGCATTTTAAGATTATATTTGAGTTGTTTATACTGTTTGACACATTTTTGCTTTAATGTTAAATCAAATAATATTATGAAACGTATTTGAAATGTCAAATAAACTTAACAAAATTTGATTAAAAGCACACACACACACACTTGCAAAGTAAGAGAAGGTGAAAAGGATGCTAAACTACACCACTCCAAAACATACAGCCAAAATTAATTACAACGGACACTCCCTGCCATGCTCCAACTCCTACTCAGGAGGGGTATCTCCACCTGGTTTCTGCTCTGCTCCCACCAAACACAGGTGATATAGCAAAAGGATAATATGCAAAAGCAGACAACACAAACAAGAAGGGTAAAGGGTAAGCTAACTGAAAGAAACAACATAAATACACTTCGCAATTAGAGATATCATTCATAGCATATAATTCAATCATAATTTTATAGACTCGATATCCAGATTGTGTAAGTGACGTTGGAGCTCTTGGTGGCTTGCACCTGTAACGGTTTCCAAACTCTGCAGAGTCTGGACACATGGAGTTTTCACTC
>Ga0214542_1005129_pt1 | contig 25271 bp, 10 predicted proteins | sample CNSS1metaG_FD_160096 | JGI IMG/M metagenome (GOLD analysis project Ga0214542, IMG submission 160096) | Root nodule microbial communities from cowpea collected in UCLA plant growth center, Los Angeles, California, USA - CNSS1 | ecosystem: Host-associated > Plants > Roots > Nodule | place: USA...
GTGGAGTAAGTGGAGGAGGTAATATAGGCAGTGGTGTGGCTGCTGGTGGAAATGTTGGTGCTGGTGGAAGTGGTAGCATAGGTGGTGTTGGTGGAGGTGGAGGCAGTAATGTTGGGGGAGGAGGCAGCATAGGTGGTGGTGCAGGAGGTAGTGTAGGTGTTGGTGGTAGTGCAAGTGGAAGAGGTAATGTAGGTGGTGGTATTGGAGGTGGTGGTGCAACTGGAGGTGGAGGTGGAAGCAGTAACGTTGGGGGAGGAGGTAGCATAGGGGGTGGTGCAAGAGGAGGTGGGAATGTTGGGGTTGGTGGAGGAGGTAATGTAGGTGCGGGAGGTGGTGTAGGTGTTGGTGGTGGAGCAAGTGGAAAAGGTAATGTAGGTGGTGGTGCAGCTGCAGGTGGAAATGTTGGTGCTGGTGGAAGTGGTAGCATAAGTGGTGGTGTTGGTGGAGTTGGAGGTGCAAGTGAAAGCGGTAATGTTGGGGGAGGAGGTAGCATAGGTGGTGGTGCAGGAGGAAGTGGAAATGTTGGTATTGGTGGAGGAGGTAGTGTAGGTGTTGGTGGTGGTGGTGGTATTGGAGGAGGCAATGTAGGTGGTGGTATTGGAGGAGGTGGAAATGTTGGTGGTGGTGGAGGTGTAGGTGGAAGCGATAACGTTGGGGGAGGAGGTAGCATAAGGGGTGGTGTAGGAGGAGGTGGAAATGTTGGTGTTGGTGGAAGAGGTAGTGTAGGTGCGAGAGGTGGTGGAGATGTTGGTGGTGGAGCAAGTGGAGGAGGTAATATAGGTGGTGGTGCAGCTGGAGGTGGAAATGTTGATGCAGGTGGAAGAGGTAGTCTAGGTAATGATGTCGGTGGAAGTGCAGGAGGTAATGCAGGTGGTGGTGTTGAAGGAGGTGGAAGTGTTGGCATAGGTAGAGGGGGTAAGGTAGGTTGTGGTCCAAGTGGAAGAGGTAACATGGGTGGTAGTGGTGATGTTGGTGGAAGTAAGTGGAGGAAGTAAGATAAGTGGTGGTGGGAGAGATAATGCAGACATTGATATACTAGTATTATAAGAAGGTAGCATAAGAAATTATGTTAAATAAGGAGGTAGTATAAGTAATGGTCATTAGAAAAATAATACACTAAGAGTAAGTTATACTAGTATTATAATTCTAGTGATTGAAAGAAGGAATGGATGTGCTATAACTATTCCTATATGTATAATAGTAATGGCAATTACTTGTAACTTTTCACACTTAAAGTTTTAGTATTTATGTACAAGAGAAATAAAATTATGTCATGATATATTAAATGAAATGTTATGTATATTATATCTATTGAATCATAAAAATAATTTCAGCGTGATTTTATATTTAATGAAGTGTCATATTTTTTATATATATATATATATATATATATATATATATATATATATAAGCAATGTAATAAGGCAAATATGTAAGGGTGGAAAAAAATTTGATTAATGCAATTTTGATTGAACTCATCCATTAAAATTTTATTTTTTAAAATATGTTTTCTTGATAAAATATATATTTCACAATTTTTTAGATCAAATTTCTATTTTATTTATATGATCTTAAAATCCGGATAATCCAAATCTCAAATCTATATTATGTTTATATCCAAACATTATTTGAACTGATTCAATCCCAAAGTCTCAATTAACTAAACCCTAAATCTTCTCCCCTCTTTTTCCTTATAATTGATTCAAGGTAAATCCAAATACTATTACGAATAGATCCGATTCTCCTTTCTTTCCTTCTTCGAGTTTGAAATTTTTATTATTATAATACTATGATTGTAATAATTTTTTTATTATAATTTTCATATATTTCAAAACGATTATAATTATTTCGAAAATATTTTTTCTAATATGCATATTTCAAATATTTTTATAATATGCATATTTCAAATATTATAATTTTTAGTTATAATTAAATTATTTCAAATGCATATTTCAAATATTATCATTATTTTGAAAATATTTTTTCAAATATTTAATTTTAATATTTCGAATGCATATTTTAAATATTATTATAATTTAAATTTTATTATAATATGCATATTTAAAAACAATATTTCTTTATATTTTGAAATATGCATTTGAAAATAAATTATTAAACGATTATAATTATAATGAAATGATTAAAAAAATAAAAAAACATATTTAAAAATTATAATAAAAATATATTTGAAATATGCATAAAGATATATGTTAACTAATTAGTTGTTAACTTGTAAGTTTTGAGATGATAACTTAGTTTAATGGATTAGAAATATTTTAATAAAGAGTGAATGTAATTTGTGTTTTTAAGTAAAAATATATCATTATGAAATAATAATTTTAAATATTTTTAAATAATGAAATTCATCTTAACGATTTTAATACTTTTACTTGTTTTTAAAATTATATATATTTTTCATCTGAACAAGATATTTTATTTAAATGAATTAATTTAATGAATATCAATTAAATTTAAATTTTATTTATTTATTAAAAAAATTATTTTACATTTTTCAATTTAAATTGTTGATACATTGAATTTGCTAATTACTATTTTATTTTGATCAATTTTCAAATATCATAATCTAATGTTACTTCAATTGTGATGTCAAATATTTTTAATTTGAATTGCATGATAAATTAACAAAAAAAAAATAAGATAGATCAAAAATTAATTATCTTCATAATATTTCAATAGAGTTAATAAAAAAATATATTAAAATATAAGAGATAAGATTAAAAAGTAAATAAATAAACTGCAAGTTATAAACTACAAAGTACTTTGAAATAACTTATAGTTTATACACTAGAAATTTTTTAAAGTAAATTATTTTGAATTCCTTTTAAATGTTTTTGTATTTGTCAAATTAAGGCATAAGCTAGTCAGATAAACTAATAATTAACTTATTAACCGTATCTAATCAACTCATAATATGTTTATATTGTGTAGATAATCTATCTATAACAATAAAAGAGATTCCTCTTTTTTGTCTACTGTATCTAATCAACTCATAATATGTTTATATTGTGTAGATAATCTATCTATAATAATAAAGGAGATTCCTCTTTTTTGTCTACATTTCATAATACCCATTTTACCCTTAGTTATACCCGTTTTATCTTTAGTTATTTTAAAAATTAATTATTTTTTAAATAATTTACTTTTAATTATTTTTCTACACATCTTTTTTGTCTTAAATCATTATTTAAATTTTCTATTTATATATATATTTTATAATTTTTTATTTAACAATTATTTTAAAAAATTTCTTAAAAATTAAAAAATGCGAATACATCAGCGCATGTGTATTCGCTAGTAATAATAATAATAATAATAAATACATAAATAATAGTAATTAATTAAAAGCCAACTTAAATTTTGTTAAATTTGGGAAATTATTTCGGTGAATTCTAAACTTATTGCGTGTAATAATATGGAAAGAGTTATGAATAATTAAGAGACCAATATTTCACTCATTTAAATGACAAAAAATCCAAATAATAAATAATTGAAATATTATTCCCTGATTTTGGTGATACATGAAGTCTATACTTGCTGATAAGAAAAGGGTTTATGTTTATATTCCCTAAAGTTATTCTGATTTTAGTATGTTTTTAATTTTAGGGTTAAATATGTTTTTATCTCTTAACTTTCAGTAAATTTTGGAATTAGTCCATTTTGAAACTTTGGACCAATTTAGTCATTCATCTTTCGAAATACTTAGATTTAGTTCTTTTAATCAAATTTTGTTAAGTTTATTTGATGTTTCGTACGCATTTCAGGAATTGTTTATATTGTTTGACACATTTTTGCTTTAATGTTAAGTCAAATATTATTGTGAAACGCGCTTAAAATTTATAATATGGAATTTAACACGTTTTTCATTTTACATAAAAGTTGTATAAGTTAGATGGATATATTATTATTATTATTATTATGAAATATCTTTGGTTTTAAAAGAGTGTTAGGAATATCATGCTGGACAACTTCAGTCCTACAGATTGTTAAGTTAAATGTGTATTGTATAAGACTTTAAAATCGTTAATTTTTATTTTAAGAAAACATGATTTTACCGTACTGATACGTTGATGTAAATATAAATATAATATATATATAGATATATATATATATATATATATATATATATATATATATATATATATTAATACAAACTAATGAGGTGAGAAGATAGAGAGAAAATATAAAATAATCAATTATACAAAATGACTTATTGTGATGATTATTGGTCAACAAGAAAAAAAACATTTTAATTATTGAAGAAATCGGTTGTTAAAGGAGTCAAATTGAGGACTAACATATTTAGTCGTTGAATTAGCATTGAACATAAACAGTAACGAAAATTTTAATTGCAAAATAATTAATTATCAATTTAAAAATTAGTAGTTAAAGAGTCACCAAAATTGTAATTGTTAATCGATTTTTAAAAATTTGGTCAGCTTAAAATATTAGAGATTAATCTAATTCAATCATAAATAAGAACTCATTTTAATTTAACAAAATAATTTTAATCGCTAATCAATCATAAATAAGTAAGTTTTTTAATTTAATTAAAATAGAATCGATGGTAAAATCAATAACTAAATCAACAGTTAAATTGTTGACTAAATCAACTTGGTTTTATTCAATTTTCTACATATCTATAAGTACTACATTTTTAGTTATACTAAATAACAAAAAATTCTAATATATAATAATATAGTAAAATATAGCTTAATACATGATATGATCCAACATAAAATAAAAATGAAATTTATTCTAAATATATATATATAAATTTTAAAAATCATCACAAAATGGAGTCTTACTAAGGTTAACGTGGATTACCATATTAGTGTTAAGTGAAAACACCACATATAATTAATTATATTTATATTTAACTTAATTTCACTTGGCAGGACAATAGTTAAAGATGCGTTTAAACTTATGCTTGGATAACGAGTGTAGGATTTTATCAGTGAAAATGGTGCAAGTTTGGCTTGTATGACGTTTTGGTGGAGCGTGAATGATGGTTTATATCATCATATTTCACCAAAATCGTTACAGTGTCGGATAAATATATTTGAAAATTTTGGTTTTGAATATATATAAATATATATATATATATATATATTAAATAATTAATTTTTTAATTTTTTCCTATTTTAAATAAATTTTAATTTTTTATATAAAATTGAATATTATTTTTATATTAGTTTTTTATTTTGAAATAATATCAATAAAATAAATTAAATTTATATAACAGTGTAAAATTATATTAAAATTTTAATTATTTTTTAAATTTTTTCAATATTTTTATAATTTATTATATTATTTAATTAATTAAATCTATTATAACTTTTCAATCCAAATAATTTTATTTTTCAGTCATTTCTTTCTCCATTCCTTTGTTTCGCTCATTCCGGTGACAAGCTTAAACATAGGATTGGCTCCTTCGTGAACTCCTATTTATGAGTGGGCTTTCTTTGCCGTAACTCACTTCACTTGGGCCAAAGTTGTAACCTCAAGGTTATTGCTTCTTATACTTCTTCAATTATTAACTGCACTCTTAGAAAAATATTCAAATACCTCCTACCACTGCACATCATTCTCATTGTTGCAGTTACCACTTCTACCATTACGGCCACTGGAGAGAAAAAAAGAAAAATAAAAAGAGGAAGGAGATAACGCTGTAATGGAAAAGAAAAAATTACGAGAAATGAAACTCTTCCTCCTGAAAATTATTTTCAGAATATATTTGAGCGTATTTTGGAAGTCTCTTTTCCAAATATATTTTATTTAGGAGTGTTTTGAAAACTTTTCTTTCTGAATCATATTTAAAAAAAAACTATCTAATTAATATTTATAATTTTTTAAAATAATTTAATTGAGTTAATTCTTTAAAAATAGAAATTCAATTGAAACAAAAATAAAAGAATTAAAACAAAAAGTTAAATAGAGATCGATTTAAAATTTTATAACTAAAATTGGAACCAACCGAACAATTAAATCTTGATTAAACTAAATTTCCATTTAGACCTTTGATAGATGTAAATTTTATTAAGAACAAAAAGGAAGAATCTAGCTAGTTCGGAATATTCTTCCTTGAATAAACTAGATTTATGTGGAACCTCGGTAGGTAGAGAAAGTAAAGAAGAACTTTTGGTGTAACAAACGCGTCAACATTGGGCCCTTAAAAGGAACTTTAAAACTATAATCATAACCGTCATAGAAAAACTGATCCACTTACAACTATAGTGATTGGCCCATCTGTAAATTGCTCATTTCTTTCCTTAATTAACAATACAACACTTTCCACACACACAAAAAGGATCAAAGTTTATCTCTTTCAATATTATCTCTACTTCCAGAACAAATGAAATAGTTTAAGAGTTTATTAGGATTTTTCTTTTGTTAAACACTTACTATCAAACATGACAAATCACAAAATCATAAACTAAAATTAATATCTAACTTAATTCTTAAGACTTATCTCATTATATGTTTCAAAAAATGTTAACTTTTCTTTTTATAAAAAAAAAATTTAAAGAAAAATTCTAGATAACATTATATATAAAGAAGAATTAAATTATATTATTGCATCCTTAATAATTTTGTATAAGTGTTAAACTTTATTAATTAATTTTCTATTTTGATATATTATTTATTATGGTTATTTTCATCCAATATAAAATTGGTATACTAATTTTCATCCAATAATATAAGAGATCTATAAATATAGGATTTATAATATCGATAAAATGCTCAATAATTGATCAACTATATCTATAGCATATTATATATAATGTTATGACATGGATACACTTCATTATATGGTGACTTTTTTTCTTCTCCATATACATGTATGTAGTACTTTTGGCTACCTATAATTTTCTATGTTAACCTATTCAAGACTTTCAACTTAAGCAACCATAATAAATCAATCAATTATTTATTCTTTAGTTGTTGATCACCAATATACCAAAACACTTCGAATTACAGTGTTAATAATATATTTATTTGCAATAATATTTTAACATTACTACTAATTTTACACATTTATTAATATAAATTAAGTTATTTTATAGTAATAAAATAAATTTAACAAATCTTTTACCTTGATATATATTTTTTAATTTTAATTTTACTTTTAAATTCTTCATCTGTATTTCAAATATTATTTTTTGTATTTAAAATTAGTATTTTTCGCATCTAAATATATACATAAATTTGTAATTATATACTCGTTTAAGATAAGTTTTAATCAATCATTTAAAAATTAATAAATTTTAAATAATTACATAAATAGTTATAATTTATTTATTAATAATTACTTTATACTTTAAAATACTTAATACAACTTTATGTGTGAAGCACATGCATTAAATTTTGTTTAACATCTTATATAAAATGTATAAATCACATTTATTAATAAAAATAATAATAATCATAATGACATTATTGTCTATGAGTTAGAAAGCTTTTTGGTCAGACAATGTTACTAATTATAATTTGGTAACTCTAAATTACTTATACGATACTACTATTCATACACAGAATTACGTTTGAATGTGATCATTCGATCAATTTTTCAGTAATGAATTATTTCTAATTTCCTATAAATGAATATTTATGTGAATAACTTCCTGACACCAACCTATATCTATTTTGTTACCCAAAAATATTTATTCTCAAGAAAGAAGCAACACAACAAAATTTATCTTTTAAACCTCAACAATTTGATTAAAATTTCAATGATTGTCAAATTTTGAAATAAAAATAAATATACATAAATATTTTGAAATAAAAATAAATGTTGATGTTCGGAAAATGATTTTTGTTGGTTTAAGACAAGATAATGCTCACTAATTATCTTCACTTGAAAATGGAAAGGAAAAACTATACTATTTGCTCGTATAATATGACAAAGAAAAGAAATGATTGTTCATATTTTTCAAGTTTCTAGAGTCATTTTCAATTACAGGTATATGATAATTATATTTTGTTTTATTGCATAATTTATCTGTTGTACATGTCTTTTAATATTTGTTTAAATAATTAACTTTATTAAATTAAGTTTCATATTAATTAATAAAACAATTAATTACACAAAAATTCAAATTACAGTAATAATCTTAAATTAATTTTAAATCTACACACTTAAAATTAACACTTTCACGAAATTTAAATTTTAGTCGAATAATTAATTATTTATATATATTTTTTTAACTATTCTCTTTTTCATTTTTTTTAAAACCTCCTTTTTAAAAAAAAGAAAAATCGGCTCACGATTCCATTTCTGATTGAGTAATTTGAGGTTCATATTTTGGACCAAGGACTCGAATTATGACCGAGATAATATGGAAAAAAATTGTATGGATGACCCGAAAAAGGACAGGGGAGAAAAATGAAGAAAACCCATTAATAAAGTAGTTTCCATGTTCACGTCAAATTTATTTTGTAATTGATTTATTTAACTTTTGTTGTTATTGTGTTATTTATGCGATCGATAGTATAATTTATAGTCATATTTTTCATCATAATCTTTCGATCCTTGCATGAATAGTTAAATTTTTCACCTTTTCGATAGTCAACTATTTTGATGGTTGACATGTTTTTTATTTGGCTTAATTATTCGGATCATGCCCATTTTGGTTCAAAAATTTTAAAATGGTACTCACTTTGAACTTTGTCTCAATTTAGTACCCAATTTTGATTATTGCATCAATGTAGTACTCTCCGTTAAGTCTTCACAAACGGCGTTAACTACCTTGTCACGTGTCAGTCTCTGGATTTTTTAATTTTTTTTTATTTTTAATTTTAATTTTTTTAATTTTTAATTTTTTTTTTAATTTTTTTTTAGAATTTGTCACGTGTCAAATCCTTGATGTGACACGTGATATCGCCACGTGTCAAGGTACCTGACAAGTGTCATTATCTTCATTTCAACTTAGTCCCCACATGTATCTATTTGTTTCAATTTAGTACCCATATATATTTATTGGTTTCAATTTAGTACCCAATTTATTTATTTTAATTTTGTCTGAATATTTTTTTACAAAATAGAGAAATATTATGTCTCCTGAAGACCAAATTTATTATTTATATAAATGTTATATTTATATTTGTTATTAAAAATGACTTACAAATATAAATTTCAATAAGCCCTTAATTTTATAACTCATTTTTAGTAACAAATATCAATATAATATTTATATAAATAATAAATTTTGTCTTAAAAGAGATACAATATTTCTCCATTTTTTTAAAAAAAAATATTTGAATAAAATTCAAACAAATAAATTGGGTACTAAATTGAAACAAATAAACATATATGGGTACTAAATTGAAACAAATAGACACATGTGGGGACTAAGTTGAGATGAAGACAATGACACTTGCCAAGTACCTTGACACGTGGCGATATCTTGCCACGTGTCACTGACAATGCCATGTGTCACATCAAGGATTTGACACGTGGCAATTTTTTTTAAATTAAAAAAAATTAAAAAAAATTAAAAAATCCAGAGGCTAACACGTGGCAATGTAGTTAATGCCGTTTGTGAAGACTTAACGGAGAATACTACATTGATGCAATAATCAAAATTGGGTACTAAATTGAGACAAAGTTCAAAGTGGGTACCATTTTGAAATTTTCGAACCAAAATGGGTATGATCCGAGTAATTAACCCTTTTTATTTTTACATTGACAAACTTGTTATTTGTTTTTTCTTTTATTTTGCTCTGGTTCTCTGCCTCAAGTGTTTTGAGTCTTTTCTTTCATTTGGAATATTGATTAAGTGACTCATCCTTTTTCTTCTTATGTTGCTCGTGAGACTCACGGAATCTAACAACTCTTCAATTAAGTTATCAAGTCTTTGGATTTCTTAATCGCGCAACACATTGTCAAAGTCTATGGTTAGCAACCTCAAGATCTTATTCACAACTCGGCTAGCGGACAACATCTCTCCATTTTTATTGGGTTGGTTCACTACGATTTCAACCTGAGTTATGTACAGAGGCCCTTCTTTAGTTTCCTTCATATTCATGTTCTCCAACTCTCCCCGAATGTTTGAAGCCAAACCAACTTCACTCCATCATTCCCCTTATACACCTTATGTAATATATTTCACATCTCTTTTAAAGAAAACCTGACTCATCAAGAACTTGGTATAATTTTTAAAGAAATGCCTTGTCCTTTATGCACAGTACTTTCAATGCATTATTTTAGACATTGGTAAAATCATGAATGCTTTTGAAAAATTATCTCTGATAATTTTTTTTTTTTACAAATTTGACAAAGTTTCTATAAATAAAATTAAAATAAATTATTTTATTATTTTTTAACTAAAATAAAGTAATAAGTAGTACTTTTATTTTTACCTAAATAGATAATTTATCAAAATTTGTAAAAAAGAAAACTTCATTAACCTATCATTTTCCGATACATTTTGGTTCTACAAAGTCATCCTCAACTACTCTCAATTCTTTTGGACACCAAAAAAAGCTTTCATTTCATTTCAAGATTTCAATCGACATAATTGACAACTTATGTCACCAAATCGGTCATCTCATTCAAACTTCTCAAAAAATACTCAAACATTCAAACTCTCTATGTGAATGTCGATTTATAATAGAAAACAAATTTAGTTTGTGAATTAACTGATTCACATATGTTATTAATGTGTAATTCATATAATACTCACAATTAAGATTATTCCAAACCCGACAATGAGAACTATCAGAATGTGTACTTAATAATTTTTTGTTATCTGGTAAGATAGAATTTTTGTAGCGGCGAAGATAAATAGTGCTACGAATGAAAGACGTTATCAGGTTGAGAAAATGAGTCACGGGAAGAAGGAAACAAAAAGAACAAAAAGGAATAGAGATTAGACAAGAACTTTGAACTCACACTCCACCACTCCCCACGACCCCACTTACAGCTATTATTCTCTGCCTCTTCCTGTTATTGCTGAATGCACTCCTTCTTTCGGTGCCACACTTCAAATCAAATGTTGCTTACTGCACTATATACTAACCATCTCAGACACTCTCCATTCAACAACTTCCCACAATTACTCTCATCTTCTTCGTATCTTCTTCAATCTCTCACCTCTGTATCCAAAAGCCTAAAGTCTCTTTCTCTTCTTGCCTCTAATCTCTCAACCATCACTTATTATTTCTCTTTTTCATTCCTTTGATTGTGTCTTCAGTCACCAAATTGGTATATATATGCTACTAGTTAGCTAGCTTTCTTCTCTAATTCTCAAAGTAAGGTTTCTTGTCTTTGTTTTTTTTAGTTTTGAATCATTTTGTCCTCTGTTCTTCTTCTTTCTTGTTGTTCGTTGTTCATTCTCCATGGCTCCTCCGAACGATCCAGTGAATGCCACGTTAGGACTGGAGCCACCGGAAAAAGTTTTCGACTTGTCTGACGGGAAACTCTCCGTGGGAGGTGTGCCGTTACTCTCTCAAGTACCCGAGAACGTCACGTTCAATTCCTTCTCCTCAATCTGTGAACCTCGTGATGCCCCACCTTCCATCCTTCAACGTGTCATTGCCGTGTCACACAAAGGTGGCTTCCTAGGATTCTCCCATGTTTCACCCTCCGACAGATTGTTAAACTCCCTGGGAAGTTTCAGCGGTAGAAACTTCCTTAGCATCTTCAGGTTCAAAACATGGTGGTCTACCCAGTGGGTGGGAAATTCCGGTTCAGACTTACAAATGGAAACCCAGTGGGTCCTCTTAGAGGTCCCCGAAACAGAATCCTATGTCGTAATCATTCCCATTATAGAAAAAAGTTTCAGGTCCGCACTTCACCCTGGCTCTGATGACCATGTCATGATTTGCGCGGAGAGCGGTTCTACTCAAGTGAGAGCATCGAGTTTCGGTGCAATTGCATATGTCCACGTGGCTGAAAACCCTTACAACTTGATGAGAGAGGCCTATAGTGCTCTCAGGGTCCACCTTAACTCGTTTAGGTTGTTGGAGGAGAAAACGGTGCCAAGAATTGTTGATAAATTCGGGTGGTGCACATGGGATGCGTTTTACTTAACAGTGAACCCCGTTGGGGTTTGGCATGGGCTTAAGGATTTCAGTGAGGGTGGCGTGGCTCCGAGGTATGTTATCATCGATGATGGTTGGCAAAGTGTGAATTTTGATGATGAGGACCCCAACGAGGATGCTAAGAATCTTGTTCTTGGTGGGGAACAAATGACCGCGAGGCTTCATAGGTTTGAAGAAGGTGAGAAGTTTAGAAAATACCAAAAGGGGCTTCTTTTGGGTCCTAATGCTCCTTCTTTCAACCCGGAGACGGTAAAGCAGTTGATTTCGAAGGGGATTGAAGCTGAGCATTTGGGGAAGAAACGTGCTGCAGCTATTTCAGCTGGGGGTTCGGATTTGGCCGAGATAGAGTTGATGATTGTGAAGGTGAGAAAGGAAATTGATGATCTCTTTGGAGGGAAGGGAAAGGAGAGCAACGAAAGTGGAGGGTGTTGTTGCAAAGCATCGGAGTGTGGTGGGATGAAGGATTTCACAAGGGATTTGAGGACTGAATTCAAAGGTTTGGATGATGTTTATGTGTGGCATGCGCTCTGTGGCGGATGGGGTGGTGTGAGGCCAGGAACTACACATCTTGATTCGAAAATAATACCATGCAAACTCTCTCCTGGTCTTGATGGGACAATGCAGGATCTTGCAGTGGATAAACTAGTGGAAGGTTCCATAGGGCTTGTTCATCCTCATCAAGCTAACGACTTCTACGATTCCATGCACTCTTATCTTGCTCAAGCCGGTGTTACTGGAGTTAAAATTGACGTCATTCACGTGAGTTTGCTTTTTCTATTTTTAGTCTATTTTAACTTTGACTCTTTTAGCTTATTAAGGAGGGTGGTGTTTAGCATGACTCTTTTATCAATTACTCGTTAACTTTGACTCTACATGCAGAGTCTTGAATACGTATGCGAGGAATATGGAGGCAGAGTGGAGATTGCCAAGGCTTATTACGATGGGGTGGGAAACTCCATTATCAAGAACTTCAATGGAAGCGGAATCATCGCTAGCATGCAACAGTGCAACGATTTCTTCTTCCTTGGAACTAAACAAATTCCCTTTGGAAGAGTTGGTAAGCGTTATTCTATCTACTTTTGATGATTTTTATCGCTCTATTCACAAGATATGCAAGGAAAATGAAATTAAACGCGTTTTAAGAGAAAAAAAATTGACTACAGGGGATGACTTTTGGTTCCAAGATCCCAATGGGGACCCAATGGGAGTGTTCTGGTTACAGGGGGTGCACATGATTCACTGTTCCTACAACAGCTTATGGATGGGACAGATAATTCAACCCGATTGGGACATGTTTCAATCGGATCATGAGTGTGCCAAATTTCACGCTGGTTCAAGGGCTATTTGTGGTGGTCCTGTCTATGTGAGTGATAGAGTTGGCTCTCATGATTTTGATCTCATTAAGAAGCTTGTCTTCCCTGATGGCACCGTGCCCAGATGCATTTATTTTCCCCTTCCAACAAGAGACTGCCTTTTTAGGAACCCTCTCTTTGACCAAAAAACCGTTCTCAAAATTTGGAACTTCAATAAGGTATGCATTTTTTTACATTGCATTTGCATCATTTAGTATTATAAGGTATAATCTAACAACAATTTTGTTCATTTAATAGTATGGAGGAGTTATTGGTGCTTTCAACTGTCAAGGAGCTGGTTGGGACCCAAAGGCGAAGAAATTCAAGGGTTTCCCAGAGTGTTACAAACCAATATCATGCACTGTTCATGTAACTGAGGTTGAGTGGGATCAAAAGAAAGAAGCAGCACGTATGGGTAAGGCAGAGGAGTATGTTGTGTACCTCAATCAGGCTGAGGTACTGCATTTCATGACCCCCATGTCTGAACCACTGCAATTAACTATTCAACCTTCCACATTTGAGCTTTACAACTTTGTCCCAGTTGAAAAGCTTGGTAGTAGCAACATAAAATTTGCACCCATTGGGCTGACAAACATGTTTAACAGTGGAGGGACAATTCAAGAATTGGAGTATACTGAGAAGGGTGTTAAGGTTAAGGTTAAGGGTGGTGGGAGATTCCTTGCTTACTCAAGTGAATCTCCAAAGAAGTTCCAACTGAATGGTTCTGATGCTGCTTTCCAGTGGCTGCCTGATGGCAAACTGGTTCTCGACCTCGCTTGGGTTGAAGAGAATGGCGGGGTTTCTGATTTGGCAATTTTTTTCTAGGTTTAATCTTGTGTTTCTCATGTTCGTAGGCTTCAATGTTGTGTAACATCAATGTTGTGTAACCTAAAGTGATTTCCCTTAAAATGCTGATCGTATTACAAACTGTTCTCCATCATCTCAGTTTACTACTGTATTTAAAGATGTGATTGTAATTTTAGCAGAGAAAATGTTTCATAAATGTGTAAATACACTCGAGTGCATTGATTTTTAAAATATCGTGTGGTTATGATTAACATAATTGAACCTGTCAAACTGTACATAAGTGGTCTGGTTTTGTTTTCCACACTAGCATAGATAAAACTGTGATTTCACATGCGAATGCTTTGATTCAGAATCTTATTTAGCATTAAATGATCCAAGTGATTCCATCTCAGGCATTCCAACTTGGAATGAGAGTGACCGTACAACTACAATATATTTATTATATTTTTACGACCAAGATGAATTGAGACAGAAAACAAGAGTACTAGGAAAAATGGGACAGCTTCATTGATCTGTTGCCAATTGTCATTTGTGATTGGACTACGTGTTGCAGTGAGATAGCAGATAGAAGTGCCATGCAAGTTCGAGAGTATTGTGGAAATCTCCTCTAAGTCTGGTTTCTTGTAGTTCACGACGATTTGATATTTGAAGCAAGCAACACCTGTGACTTTATAGTGATGTGGACAATAATAGGTGTGTGGATGAACCGATTTTGAAAAAAGTTTTATATTTGTCGGTGCATTTGTCTCCAATGTTCCCCAGAGGAAGCAACCAGAAGGCCTTATAAGACTTGTTCTTCTAAAGTTGCAATTATGTTATTAAAATACCTATTACTCTGTTTTCCACTCCCCCAACCCCTACCACCAACTATTGAATGGAAAAGAAACCAATTGATTTATTAAAGGTAAGATACTAATCCCAACTAGTTTATTTAATACATTTTTAATTGTAACTTTAAAATAAATATATGTTTGTTTATGTAAAATTGAATATATATATATATATATAATAGTAGATAAAAATATAAATTAATTAATTAAAATATTGGGAACGGTAATTAAAGAAAATTAAATATTACGCATTATGACAAGTTAACTGGAATAACATATGACTAAAATTCAAAAATTGTTAAAATAAAAAATTTTAAGCTAGCTTAATAAAACAATTTATAAATATCAAACTAATTGATAAAGTAGTTGAATAAATTAGTAATAATAAACATATATCAAATAATTGTTTTAAAACAGTTTAATTCATAAAATGACTGTAATTGGATGAAGAAACAACAAAGCCCTTGAGCCTATAGAATAAGGGTTGGGCCTGATGTAAGGCCTGCGCCTGGATTTTCAGGTAACTAAAAACTTCCAGGCAACTAAAAACGGGCTCTTTCTTCCTGCACCCCCATCATTTTCAGTATTTTCATTTTTACCCAACAATTTTTTTAATGAAATTGTGCTGCACTTCCATCCTATACTTCCTCATATCATTCTCGAGGTAGGGGCACACATCTCCCCCAATCTTCTTTTCCAATTCTTCTCTTGCCGAAAGTTTTACCTCTGCCAAGTAAAATAGACAAAAACTAACATATTTGCAGGAACCTATGCTCTGCAGATAATTCTCGGATCTAAATTTAAAACATAATTTAATAATTTTTTATAATTTAGATGTGACATTGAAATAATTTATTGCCAAAATATTATGAATATAATCTTATAAAATAAATATGTTTACCATGTACAAACTAAAATTTACATGTTAAATGGAAAAAATGGAAGCTGGGTAGTACAAGTGCACATGCATGCTTTTCTAAAAAGATGACACTAAGACCATTGGCCTCAACTGATGTCAGAAGAAGATATCAAGTTTGTTGAATTTCTTGTTGTCAAAGCATTTGTCTGACACGCGTACGTTCGTACAGCACAGCCAAATGTTAATTTAAATTTAATAATATAGAAAAATTTATTTTTAAATACCTGTATACCATAAGTTTTAGAATAGTGATATATGTTTCAAGAAACTTGTACTTTTTTTTTATAAAGAAAGTATTAAACAAAAATAAATAATATTAATATCTTAAAAATATAAAATATACTCCATGTTTGCTAATGTACAAAGAAAACAAATAAATGTTATGAAACATTTAATTAAAATTTTCTCACTGTCCCCTACGTGACTGCATCAACCGGTCTATGGTCATAGTTTGAGAAAATTGTAAAATATATTATTCTTTTTATTTCTTTTTCTGTAGGCTGGTAAAACAGTTCGGTCTTACTCGTTTCGTTCTGATTTAGTGTGTCAATTTTTCTTTTTAAACTTTTTTTCAAATTTTGTAGTTTTTAAAATTTATATATATGTATATATATAAATATTAAAAATATATTTAATTGGTGAATATTTTTAATAAATAAATTAAAATAATTATTATATTAATATATTAATTAAAATTTAATTTGTAAATATTAATAATTTAAATTACAATACTATTATATATTTATATCTTTAAAAATATAATATAAAATATTAACTTTTTTATTATATTAATTTTACTTTATTTTTATAAACAGATCCATAGATTAGACTGATCCATATTTTGATCATAAACTAATAAATTGGACATATCAAATTAAATAGATTGAGAAATTAAAATCTTCAACATAATGTATCCTTTTAACATAAACTATTAAATTCACATGTAAGATTCAACTCATTTTATCGCTCCAAAAATCCACAACAAGCACAAATAATGGATTATATGGAACAGACAAAGCAACTGTGATCAAATTTAAATGAGAAAATATACCGACACACTTTTACATTTGTTTGAAACATTAACTTTCACTCCTCTTTTATTAAAGGCCATGTCAAATAAATGTATGTGTGTCAACCTGTCATTGCCCAGATTAAATATCTACTTAAATATTTTACAGTGCATCAGCATTTAGTATTTCATTAGGAGCTCAAAGTGCTTTAGCCAACACTGATAACTCAATATTTTAATACTTACCTCGCTGACCACTATTCTATTACTATTATTCAAGAAACTTTTTTATTTTTGTGTTAAAAACATTTAACATAAAATGTAAAGAATAATATTTATCCATGGAATAAAATATTAATTCATTTGTGCGACAACTATTTTAGTTGTGCCTCTCCTTGAGATCTGAATATTATATTATCTATGCCATTTCGTATTATATATAATTTATTTATTATTTAAATCCAGACCTTTTGTAACCAAATAATTGAAAACTCTTTTTTTTTTTCTCATGCATAACATTAGTCTTTAAGTTTCTTTTACCGAATTAACATTTGTTTACACAGACACTTTGTATTGGTAATTTTTAAGTCATGTCGGAGACGTTTATTTGGTTGACATATGCTGTAATTGTTTAATATAAAGTTCATCTTAGCCCAATGAATGTATTAGCTTCATAATATTGATACGAGTATTATAAGAGTGCTTGTATTTCACTAAATATTTAAACTATCTTTTAACTTTTAGTAATATTGATAATAATTTTCACATTTTTTTACTAAGTTAAAATCTTTAAAGTCCAATTGACTTCAAATTTATCATTCAATATAACGTGTATATTCGATTTTTTAAGTCTAAAGTACGAGAAGTATATATTATTTAAATTATCATTAATTTAACATGGAATTTTAGGATATATATGATATTATTTTAAAAATATTTTTTTAAATATTAAGTAAGAGTGATTATATTAATTTTTAGAAAAATTGTTCGTGCTCTTATGATATTTGCATATTTAAATTGGTTTGATTTTTTTTATTTTGACATAATAAGGTTATATTTTATTCGTTTAGTCTGAAGAAGTAACTTTTCTTCTACGTGGAATAATAATTTCTTTCATTTGTTTTGTTTTTTTATTGTTTTATTGCTATATAATCGTAGGAAAAGAATGAGATTTAAAAGATTTGTAGTTTTTTTTTTTAAAATTTAATTGTCATTAACAATAATTAATTTATTCTAATGATAATATCTCCACTAGTTACTTCCGATTTTTAAATATACTCATTACAGGAAAAAGTGAAAAAAAAAAGTTATTTTTTTCCAATAAGTAATTAAATGAAACCAAGAGAGACATGGGAATGACAATGTCACATGAATTTGTGTCCATCTCTCCGTGATGAATGTTAGTGTGTTAGAATTGTCTAATCTGTGACTAATATTGGAACATTTCCAACGCCATTTCACATTTCAAGTGGGACTCATATGTACCACACAATTCAATCACAAGTCAAACCAATCAATCACCTGAATCAACTTATTACATGTTCTTTTGTGCCATCAAAATAAGACATAAGAACATTACATATATTTCTACACTTCTAGTCAATAATTACAAAGTTAGTTAAAAACGAAAAACTATTAAAAACAAAAAGTTCAATTAAATGGTGCATGTAATAGAAGGATATAAAACAAATAAATGTAACATATTTATTGAAAAAATATTCCAAATTAAAATTTAATGATATTTAAAAAAATGCTAAGTACATGCTTATAATTTATTAAAATTGAGGGTAATAATTAAGAGATGATAAAAAGTTGTCATTTTTTATATTCACTAACGCAACTTTGATTAAAATATGTGTAATTCGTGACTTATAAGTTCTACGTTTTTTTTTTGTCTATTACTATAAGAAATTTTTTAAATATTAATTAATTTTAATAGAAAAAAAAATAGTTTATAGTGATAAAATTAGATATTAATTTATAAATTAAAAATTATTGATAATTAAAATAATAATTTATAAATTGATATCTAAATTAATTATTATGGTGATTAATTATTTTTATTATTAAAATTAATTATTACTTAGAGATTTTTTTAGTGATATATGAGCTAACAACCTTTTCTTTTAAAGAAAACCGATGAAATACAGTGCCTTCCTATTATTAGTCAATTAGTATGTGGTCTAAGTTTATTTGTCTTGAAAATTAATTATTTCAATTTGGAAGTTCTTTTTGGACAAAAATTAAAATACATTATCCGTTAGTTCTTGTTGGCATAGCGAACTTTAGGGTACGTAGCATTTTTGTTTAAATGATTTTTAATTCTTAAAGTTGGAGGTATTGTTTTTTTTTTATCAAATATTTATCTTTAGTATTTTTTATTTTGTGCAATGTTATTTTTAGTTTTACGGATTAGATAATGTTAATAACATTGATCATATGGTAAAAGTGGTCAACTCAACATTTACGAAATGAATTTGATTCAATAATATGATTTTTTTTCAAAATTTATTGAAGATTTAAATATATATTCTTAGCTATAAGTACATGACTTTACTTTGGTCTTCTGATTAAAAATTTTCATTTTTTAATCTTTGTAATTAGATGACATCAATAATGATAAAAAAAAGTTATAATAGTAATAATAATAATTGTTAAATGATAATAATAATAATAATTTTAGAAATTTTAAAAAAATCATATTAATTAAAAATGAGTAAAATTATTAAGATCACCGGTTTATAGGAAGACGTTTCAAAGTATAAAAATGATACCACTGATAGGTTATAATCATGTGTTATATGGTTATTGAGAGATTGTGATTCTATATATATGACATTAGTATTACACACATAAGGTATTTAACACCACTTTTATCCCAAAACCTTAAAACAATAGTATTATGAGTCTTTATTCTTCTATACTATTTATACTATTAGGGTTGCCTTTCAAATTTCAAAGAAGACAGTTCCCGATTTCCTTATGCTTTGCAATGACAATTAACAAAAGTCAAGGACAAACACTTTCTAGAGTGGGCCTTTATCTTCCACAACCTGTCTCACACATGGACAACTATATGTTGCTATTTCTAGAGTGAAAACCAAAAGAGGATTGAAAATACTTATACTGGATGAAGATGGAAATGTCACCAACACAACTAAAAACGTTGTGTACAAAGAAATTTTTGAAACTCTTTGACAAAGAAGACATAATAGGTATGTAATTTATAATTTTGTTTTAATTTGAAAGTTTGTATAAATATAGATGGACTTATTTATGTTATGTTCTGCAATGCAGGATCTATTGCCTAAAATCCAAGACTTACAAGGAACATCATGCTAAAACAAAGGTTGAATTAAGAAGTAATAAAAGTTGTATACAAAAAGAATTTATGAAGTTGATTAACAAAAAAGACATTATAGGTATATAATTTAGACTTCTTTTATTGTTATTTTTTTTAAAGACATTATATTATCATCATATAGATTATTAAATATCCCAAAACCACTTGTTATTACCAAAAATATTACATTTAACAAAACTCGTGCGTTGTACGGGTAGAAAAAGACTAGTATTTTATCATATGTGAAACTTTTTAATTCACACATGATCTATTCTGAATACCCATGGTTCATAATGAGGACTATATGGAAGTGTAAAATTTACCACCAAAGTGAATACATATTCTAATAGTATCTTCACATTCCTTTCGAACAGTTAAAAATGGAACTCTAATGTAAAATGCTTATGCAATTTCACATAACGTAAACATTACATTGTTATGTAATAAAAGGTGTGATATTGTTAAAAGTCTTTTTTTTTTTTGACTTGTGTATTAGAATCTATCTATCGACAAAGAAAACGAACGAATGAAATTTGAACGAGCTTGGTTTTTCCACTAGAAGAAGGTTGGTATAGAGGGTGGATACGATGATCCTGTGGCTAATTCCAAATTGGTTTTGGTAAGATTTTCCAAGCCACGCGGAAGGGAAGAACGATGGTGGCGTGTGATGATTCCATTTCAAATATTTAATAAGAAATAAGATATAATAATGTTGGGATGTTTGTTTTATTCTATCTGACTCCCACCAAGGACTCACCGTTTACAAAATAGACATTTAGTATTGTATTAATGGGTTGAGATATGTGTGTAGTACAAATTTGAACACGTACACACACCAAACAAATGCTTTCTCTCTATGTTCTTGCTGTCATCTCCATGTGCAGCTAGCGTCCTCGTTTCAACTTTATTATTAGCTTTGGAATATTATCATTCAAAGCCCAATGGGGTGACCAAATCATTATTCACAACAAACCCTCAAAAACATCAATTTTTCATTTATGCTAAGTGTCGTGGTTTCTGCTCCCTTAATTTGTGCCAATCTTCTAGAACCTTTTCCCATGATCTGAGACAATGGAACACAGGATTTAAAACCGTTGTTAAAAGAGTGTAAATCAAAATCACACATCGAATAAAAAAAATAAAATTAAATATTATACAAATTTAAAAAATTCATAATTTTATTACTTTAAAATTTTAAATTAAAAATATTGTTAATTGTGTTATATATATATATAAAATCACAAACTCTCAATAACTCTAATATGAAATATATATATATATATATATATATATATATATATATATATATATAAACCCAACAAAAACATCATTATATTTAAGAACAATCTTAATAATAATATACTTTGTAATCACTTTTCTTTAATTCAGGCATTAAATGGTTAGGCGGGGTAAGAAATATCGTAGAAAATATTTAAAATAAATAACCATTCAATAATATGGTTAAGGAATACGTACAATAGTGAGGTTACTAAAAAAACATGAATATGAAATGTGTACGCTACTTTTACATATTGTGGAAGATTAACTAATGCCAAACACAGTGATTTACACTATGATTAGCTATAACTAGACCAGACATTGCATATTTGACAAATTCAAAATCAAGTTCAATAACGTTTATAGATGACCAAGTCAATGTTTTTCTTTTTCAAGTTTTGCTTTTTCTCAAAAAAGTGAACATAATATGTGTTTAATAAACTAAATCATAGAACAATAATGGTGATGTAGGTGTGGTTATTGACAACACAAACTTGGTTGTCCATTCTGATTTGTTTTGGTTAATTAATTAATATTAATATATACACGAGTTATTATGAACTAGTGATAGGAGCGGATTTGCTTCATGATTGATTAGGTGTCCAATTTTATCCAAACAACAATAAATAGAGCATTATTATGTAGAACAAAGAAATTGTATTTTAAACCCTCCATGCTATAGTGTTTTAATATACGGGTAAAATTAAATTTATTTGAGTAATTTTCTTAAGTATAGTTTATTTATGAAAAAAAAAATAGAGAGGACGGGCGATAAACTAAAGTAAATCTGATTTTTCAAATATTGGTTTCGTATTTACTTAAACACTTTTTCTTCTTTTTTTAAAATTTTTTTACATGATACACGTAGCAAGAGATGACAAACGTTTCTTTAAAATAAAATAGAAAAGTATTTGAAATAAATAAATAAATAAAATTGACCATACGATCAGAGGCAGAAATAACGGATAAGGAGCGTGGACTGGACGCAGGTCAATTCTTGGGGCGCGGGACCCATGTAAAGTTGGATTTGTACACATATGACGACGACGTTTCGTATCAAGACAAAACAAACACACCTTTTCCATTTTTTAAGGGAGAAAGCTTTGCCTAGCATGAAACTGTTCTATATTAACTCAAAATTAATTATTAATTTTAAAAGTAAAAAAAGTTTTTATTGAATTAAACCGTTTTATTACATAATTACATAATTGCAACGATTGAATCTATAATAAGCTTCAATAAAGAAACAATACCAAAAATCGATTAAGAGGCATGAGCTCTTCCGATAAAAGTGAAAATATGATTAAGAATCTTTAAACTACTGCGATTTTAATTTGAGACAATTTTATGAATCGTATTTCACAATTAATTATTAATTTACAATAACAAAATGGAGACAAAAAAGGTCAAGGTCAATGACTGCAATAGTTTAGATTAAAAATTATATATTTTTGTAGAGAGACTAACGTGGCTTATTGTTCTTTTAGGAGATTCGTGGTTTTATTTTTAAATGTCGTGTGAAGTAAAATTCGAAAGATATCTCACTGGTAAATGGAAAACAGATCCCCCAAAATAGGGTTGAAAAAAAAATTCAAGACTCATGATCTTAATTTAAAAAAAAAAAAAAAATTCTTTTTTTCTGGCTTTCAGCGTTTTTAATGGCCATGCATGTCTTAAGAAATAGAGCAAGCTGAAAGTTCCAACCATTCAAAAAGTTATGATCGTGTGCAGGTAAAGTTTGAAAAACTCACACCATATTCAACAAAAGAAAAAAAAAACTCTTATATTGAATTGAGCTTATTCCTATATTACTTTTATTAGATTTTCGGTCTCATAAATTCAAGTTGAATTAAGTTAAATTAACTAGTCACAAGTTTTTAAAATAATTGCTGATTGTAGTTTTAAAAATCATTATTAGATCTTTCAAAAAATGTATGTAATTATATAAGTAATTAATTACTTAGATTGGGTCGGATTCAACAACCCATCACATTATTATTGTTATAATATGATTAGAAAGTTCAGATTAGATTGAATGCAAGCAAAACTTTATCTAATTTATTTGAGTTGGATTAAGTTGAATTGGATTATTACTGTTTGATTCATAAATAAAAAAGAACATAAATATTAATTTTGTTATTTTTTTCCTTCAAGTACATCTATTGAATTGTATTACGGTGAGATTGTTTTCATATAAACTTGCAAATTAAATTGTATTATGACTATATATTACTTGTTACAAAAGGTGGAAAATTAAATTGATTCTTTTATGTCAGAAAAAATAAATTTAATTAAATAAAGGTTATGGAATGTAAAAGAGGCCGCCTTACTTGAAGAAATGAGAAGTTAATGCAACAGCATATCAAAATTCAATGCTTTTGGCTTCACTGATAAGCTTTCACATATGCTTTCTTACTTTGTTATTATGATTATATTTTAATATCTTATTGATAAATTTTGCTAAATAAGGACAGTAATCTGCGTGAGGTTATTCTTTTAATTTAATTATCTGTATTTTTTTTTTACTGAAAAGACTTTGGAATTTTCCTTTGACAAAAATGTTATTTTTCAGAATTTATGAAAAAATCTATTATATATTTTCTAAGCTGGTAGCTGTTAAAAAAATATTTTATAGTTTTAAATTTATTATGCTAAATTATTTTTAATATTTCTTTTAACTTCTACTTAATATAAAGATTATAAGAATCGAAAATATGTTTCCAAGACTCAACCTTTGAAGTTTTTTTTTGTTTTAATTTCATTGTATAAATTCTTAAGAATGGAATTATAATTATTTTTTTCGGTATTCAAGTGATACATCTTCCTTTATATCATAGTATTTTAGATATAGTTGAGAAATGATTATGGTTTTAGTCAAAAGCGCATTAGAGTCTTTAAATTAGAGTATTCAATATCTTAGTATTATTTTTTATGAGCATTATTTGTTTGGTTTAAAGTTTCTACTTATAACTCATGGTTACAATTAATTTTCAAAATTGAAAGTTTGTATTATTTAATTTGTTCTTTTTGTTTTACTACTATATTTATTTAACTACTTTTAAAATTAGTGTATTAAACGATGTTATGGTAACATTTACTAATAAATAAGAATTTGCATAATTATACAGAAAATAGAGAGAAATGACTCAAAAATTCATAATTATTTTTTTATAGTGGTGAAAAGTCTATTCATCATATTTATAATATATTAATTGATACACAATTACCTAATTTTAAGTATAATCGAGTATTGAATCATTTTAACCATCAAAGTTATTAAGAATGTCCACCTTGGATATTGTTAGGCAATAATGGAGATTACCGATTTAAAATAGATCAACTATAAGAGAGCAGTAAGCTCTATATTGACCATTGAGAATATTAGATTATACTAAGATTATATTAGTATCTTGTATTTCAAACTGTAGGATACGTGGAATTTTCCTCTTAATTTTCTTTTTTGACGGAGAGGAAAAGAAAAGAACATGAATAAATGTACGTGTTGTGCTCACTATCATAATCTTTATGTAACTTCTGTCAATTATTTATTTAATAATGTCTATAATTTGACCCTTCATAAATTAAAATATTATTGATATCCTTGCAGTCAATATATATATATATATATATATATATATATATATATATATATATATATATATATATATAT
>Ga0214542_1005132_pt1 | contig 25261 bp, 11 predicted proteins | sample CNSS1metaG_FD_160096 | JGI IMG/M metagenome (GOLD analysis project Ga0214542, IMG submission 160096) | Root nodule microbial communities from cowpea collected in UCLA plant growth center, Los Angeles, California, USA - CNSS1 | ecosystem: Host-associated > Plants > Roots > Nodule | place: USA...
ATTAATATATATATATATATATATATATATATATATATATATATATATATATATATATATATATATATATATATATATATGATGGTATTTGGTCATAAAAAAACATCATTTGTAGGAGTAATAAATAAAACTTGTGATGTCAGTATTATTTAAATTCATCTCAATTTTGATTCTGAATCTCTATACTAATTGGATATAAGCATGAGTAATATTAAATTTTTTAAATTAGGTTACATATTCGCTTAAGTTCGCATTTATTTAAATTTGCATAAAGCATAAATTCTTATCTAAAAAAAAAATTCTCAGATCAATAATTTTGTGATTTTATTTTTAGAAAAAAAACACAAAGTTATTTTACGATTGTTTTCAATTCATTCACGTGTGATTGTTGATTGATCATTTTGTAAAATACGACAAAAGGTAAAAAGTGCCTTAGCTTGATTTATAATTGATGATAAACAAGGAGAATCTTTCAACTCACTCACATAGACATCAAGGTTGATAACATTTTCTAATTAGTTGAAGGTAACATGTTTTGGTCTACTTCAACTTCATCCAAACCAATTACTTATATTTTATATTTTGTTACATTTTTGTTATATATAGAGAGAGTATATGAATAAAATAAAATAACAAGTTCCTCTTATAACATATATATCTTATATCTATCATATATATATATATATATATATATATATATATATATATATATATAATATTATCTCTCCTATTTTTCACAATCCCTCAAAAATCTCAACATCCATAATATTTATACTATAATTATATTGTAATATGACTCATAAAATTTCATAAGTTCGCATCAAACTTTTAAGATCAAAATACGGACTTAAACAAATGTTTACTGTATAAGAATGAAAATGCTATGAACACATCTCTTCATCATATTTGTCCCAACCGTCTTTTTATCCTTGTTTATCTTTATACTTTCCTTGTTGAGTTTTAAAATTTTAAAACTTTTTAATCACTCTCTACATTAGATATTTCTGTTAATCACATTATACTTTATTACAAAAGAACATCATGACCATCATTGTGAGGAACTCCAATATGTATTTATCAAAAATTATTCAAACATTATAAAATTATTAAACAAAAAAATAAAATTATAAGATTATAAGATTAAAAAAATAAAAAAATTAAAAATTAAAAATTTAAAAATTTAAAATTTTAAAAATTTAAAATTTTTCAAAATTACAAAATTACAAAATTATAACATTATAAAATTACAAAATTATTGAATAAAATTATAAAATTAGATAGTTACAAAAATATAAAACTATGGAATTATAAAATTATATTTCATATTTTATAATTTCATAATTTTATAATCATCTAATTATCTAATTTTATATTTTATATTTTATAATTTTAATATACTTTAAGAATAATTTTTAAATACAATACATTCATTGGCAGAACATGCATGTGACTAAGGGAGCCATGACTCCTCCAAACTCTTTAATTTTATTTTTTTATATGTAATATATATATTTTAGAATTATATATATATATATATATATATATAATATTATTAGGTTAAAATATTCCCTTGGTCCATGTTTTTGTTGAAAAATCTCAAATAGGTCCTAAGATTTTTTTTAGTCTCAATTAAGTCCATATTTTTGAAAATGTGTAACAATTAGGCCCATTCAGTTAGTATGGTGTTAACCGTGTTAAAGATATGCTACGTGTCAGCTCCTCCTTTTATTGAATTTTTGAATTTTTTTTGAATTTTTAATTTTTTTTTTTGAAAATTATTCATGCCACGTGTCATATCAATATTGTGCCACGTGTCAAGTCAGTAAGGTGACACGTGTCAAGTCATTATTTGAATCTCAATTTGGTCCATATATTTGTTATTTTAATTATATTTCAGTCCATTTTTTTAATTTTCAATTTCATCTTCTCCAAATTGAGATCAAATTTAAATTTAATATAAATTTTATAATGATATTTTTATCAAATATTTTAATAATATTAAGTTTATTTTATGTTTTGTTTTAAAATTTTAAAATATTTATTTTAACTTGTTACAAAATTGTTTTAAATAATTTATATACAAATGTTAGACTTGGTTTAAAAATAAGAATTTTATAAATTTAAATATAAAATTTTAAAACAATTTTGTAAAAGGTTAAAATAAATATATTTAAAAAAATTTTAAAAAATGGACTGAAATGTAATAAAAATAACAAATATATGGACCAAATTAAGATTCAGACAATAATTTGACACGTGTTACCTTACTGACGTGACACGTGACACAATATTGACGTGACACATGACATGAATAATTTTCAAAAAAAAAAAAAAATTAAAAAAATTTTAAAAATTACAAAAAAATTAAAAAAAATTAAAAAAATGTGGAGCTGACACGTGGCACATCCTTAACACCGTTAACATCATACTAACGAAATGAGCCTAATTGTTACACATTTTCAAAAATATGGACCTAATTGAGACTAAAAAAATATTTTATAAATTTAAATATAAAATTTTAAAACAATTTTGTAAAAGGTTAAAATAAACATATTTTAAAAAAAATTTAAAAATGGACTGAAATGTAATAAAAATAACAAATATATGGACCAAATTGAGATTCAGACATTAATTTGACACGTGTCACCTTACTGACGACATGAATAATTTTCAAAAAAAAATTAAAATTTAAAAAAAAATTAAAAAATTAAAAAAAAATCACTAAAATGTGGAGCTGACACGTGACACATCCTTAACACCGTTAACATCATACTAACGGAATTGGCCTAATTGTTACACATTTTCAAAAATATGGACCTAATTGAGACTAAAAAAAATTTTAGGACCTATTTGAGATTTTTCAACAAAAACATGGATAAAGGGAGTATTTTAACCATATTATTATTTTATATTATATATATATATATATATATATATATATATATATATTAAGTTTTGAAAAGTTTTTATCATTTTATTTATATATATTATTTATTTATGTATTTTTATTATTTAAAAAATAAAATAAAAATCAATTTGATGGATGCTCGTTAATAAAAAATAATAGGATTTTTGCTTTTGTACATAAGGTTTTTTTAGTAAATTATCAAGAAAGTATGAAAGTAAAAAGAAAGATAAAAAGATAATAGGGGAAGAGATTAAAGAACAAATAGATTGAGGAATGTATTATTACAATATATCTCATAAATCAAGATTAAAATTCTATTATGATTTATGTATATGATTCTCTTTACGATGTTTTTCCCAACTTAAGTTTTTCTCGAATTAGTATGAACTCTATCAAGATTTTAGGAATTCTTTTATGAAATTGGCATGAACCCTGATTATAGTTTTCCTCATATTAGTATAATTATAAATTATGAAATTTAGGGATTTTGTATTTTCAATTTAAATTTGTAAATTTTATGAATGTATCTGGGTTGCGTTACAAATTTTGTTACTCATAATAAATTAGTTGAATAGTCTTAAATTGGAATAGAAAGCAAAAATATTAGAAATTGAGAAGTACATCCGTGAATCGATGTAAACAAATAATTTAAGTAGAGGAAATGAAAAGTTCATTTATTTAATTAATAAGAATAATTTATATATATAAAAAATTTAATTTGGCACGCTTACAATTTTTATCCAAGTTCCGTCACTGAAATACATTATTTATGGATATTCTTTGTAATCAAGTATTATGTGACGATATTTAAATAAAGTAATAGTGTAAGATAATTGTCATATTATGTAATCAACATATAAATATAACAAATAAATTCAATTGAAAAAAATTTAAAATTTTGAGAAAAGACTCACAATTCTATTAAAGTCTCAGTGGAAAATTTTCAAATTTATTAAAGACCGAAGACTAAGTCTTTATTAAACAATTAAAAAAATATATACTTATCTTGATTATTTTTCTTACTCCTTAGCTTTGTTTTAATCGGAAAATTTTTATACCTCTCTTCCTTCATACGGTTTTCTATTTTCACTATAATTCTTTGATTTGTTCTATTTTTGCAGAGTTCACCCAGATTCTTTAGACATATTTTTCTACCACAACTTTGATCACACAATTTTTTTTTTGTACATTTTATTTGAGAAAATATAAACCTTAATTGTGTTAAATCAAATAAATTTTATTACACATTTTTAACCTTTTCAGTAAATAATCGATTTACTACAATACGTATCGATGTATTTTGTTTCGAGTATAATAAAAAAAATCTGTATATAAAATTCAATTATAATTTATAATTATTAACGTCTCTTTTAAATTGGTTACATGTGTTTAATCCAGTAGTAAAAAAGGTTGTTATTAAATTTAAATTTGGTGTTGATCCACTCACTTCTGCATTAGCACATTTAATGTTGTGGCTGTTAGGATCTGTGAAGTCATTCATCACTACCCACCCATCATCGTCCTCTACCTGTGCCTCTGCATTTTAAATTTAATTTTTATTATAATTTATAGAAATATTTGTTAAAAATATCCTGTAACATCTGTTTGACTATTAGATTACTGTTCATTAAGTCTCTCTAGATAAGAAATAAGAGATATTAGGGAATACAAATAATATCTTACCTCAATCTTTGACCTCTCAAGCCGATTTTTTCTTAGTTTGTATACATGTTATCTTCCAACGTAGATGGTCTGGACCTTTAGGTGTTACCTGCGGAGAGAGTTCCGACGATCAAGTCAGCAAAGAATTTCTCAAAAGTCAAATCTCAGATTAAGAAATTAATGAAAGTGTACCTCTTAATTGCTGGGGTCCATACATATTTATAGAGTTATTAATTATGTCTTGCCATCTTTGGCGTTTGTTGATACTAGGAACCCTGTTTGCGACATTCTAAGTTTGGAATCATTGACTTATTATGTATTGTCCTTTGCAGCCATATGGTTCTGCTTGATTGGTTACCTGCATACTAATTTTTATTTGTGAGGCTATGTCTAGGGGGGCTTGTGCGTGTAGTTGTCTTAGTTCGCTTAGGTATAGTACAACAAGATAATCTAAATATACATTTTCATAATCTTTACATCAACATTTACAGTTTTTTTAAAACAAATTTTGTTTTTCATAGTAAATTCTATTATTTTTACACCAATTGAAAATAAAAATAAAATTCAAAATGTCAATATATATTTCTTTTCTAAAACATCAATACATATTTATTTGTTCAGATTTTTCTTTTGTTTTTTTAATACACGATCATATTATTTTAATAAAATTTCATAATAGACATATTTTACCGGTGAAAAAAAAATTGAAATCATTTAACATGATTTAAAAAAAGAGTAAAACCTTTTAAAATATGGTGACATTTTTAAAATTATTTGTCTAAAAACTTTGTAAAAGAAATATTTGTAATTGATTAGAATGATATTAATGCATAACAAATGTAAGGCCTATTTATTTCTGTCTAAATCCTTAAGGGCTGCTCCAAAGTTGGTTGGGCCTAGGGCTGGGCCAAAAAGGGGGGACCATACCCTAAGTCTGCCATAGACTAATCTCTTCTCTTCATTCACAGAAATCGCAGCTGTCAAGCCCCTAACCTCTCCCTAGAAGCTATGCTAGGGTTTACTCTATCTCAATCAAGCGAGCTTAGTTCATCTTCTTGATTCACGTAGGTACTCTACGACTCATACGCCCTTTTTCCTTTCATTGTTCACTTTTCCAGTTAGAGTTTCGTTGTAAGTTGATGTTAAGACTTGTTCCGTGGTTTTGTTCCAGCTCGCTCATCCCTTCCTGGTACTGTTGCATCCCACTATTGGAGTTGAACCCCTGTTCTAGCTAGTTCCAGGTAAGGGAAGCTAGGGTCCATTTGTCTAGATCGTTTTTCTGCTTGTTCTACTACTATTGTATGATTCTGTGGTTTATATGCTGCTATGATGTGATAAGAATGTCGTTTGGCTGTTGGGTTTGGGTGTATGTGTATCTGTTGTGTGTATGAACAGTGGCGGGCACTGGTTTTCTCGCCCAAGCGAGCATGTCTCGCCTAGGCAAGACTAACAGGGGGCTCGCCCAAAAACTTATGCACGAATGGTCGCTCAGGTGACTTGGCTTCATTGTGAGCGAGGTGCAATCTCGCTTAGGCGAGAAGGGTCTCGCCTAAGCGAGACGTCGCAGAACCCATTGCTCCCTTGTCGCGCCCTCGCCTAGGCGAGATGGGATTCACCTGGGCGAGAGGGTCCCTCTCGCCTAGGCGAGCCCTGCTAGCTTGAGCGAGGTTGCGGGCAGGTCTGATGTTGTTGTTGAATGGCTCACTGATGTGTGGCTTGCTTGTCTGATCTAAATACTTTACTAGAAGGGTTGTGTGATGATGCCATGATTAATATATGAGTTTGAGATGGAAATGGTATGTTATGTTATTGGGTATGAATTGGAAAGCATGAGTCGTATGATTTGTTATTTATACATGATATTAATATTATGGAAAATCTTTGGTTGGTGGGTGTATTTCCATGACTCTTGTAGCGAGATGTCTTGGTGGCGCCTCATCTGTTGGACCGTAAGGGGAGTTCCTGATGGTGCCTCAATGAAAGAATGTAATTCCACGGGGGGTCATGGTGGTGCCTCATGGCCAGGGCGTAATTCCACGAAGGCCACGTGGTGGTGCCTCCAGTAAGGGTATAATTTCGCGAAGGCCTCGCGGTGACGCCTCGTTTCTAGGACATAATTCCACTGCCACGTGGTGTTGTCTCATTATGCGTATCCGGATAATCAAGCCTTGGGGTCCTAAATGATTTTGGTAATCCATGTGTGAATGTCTGTTATTCATGTTTGACTTAAGATTGCATGTTGTCTGTCGTAATATGAGATTTCGTTACACTAGCTTACCCTGTTTGCTTGTTTGGTTGTCTTGTATGTGGCTCTCCTCTTATTGCGATGATCATCAATTCTATTGATGGGAGCAGATAGGAGAACATCCGGCAGTGGTAAGGATGATAAGAATGATACAACTTGATGGACTGGACGAGTATTGGGCCCAATATGGGGCCCATCGCTGAAGAATCTATTTGCTATGTTTTTCTCTTATCTGCACAAGACTTCGTATTATTAGTTCACTAGTGTATTTTTGTTTTAGGCCGTGTGGGGTCTCATTTCTATTTTATGGATGTGTTTGGGAAACTGTGTACTTTATATCTCAATTTCGTACTCTCTGGATAATTATGTATGGGGTGTTTCATTAAATTGGATTTATCTATTTTATTGGGACGTTACAACAAATGCTATAAAAATTATTTGTTTAGGATAAGTTTTATAAAACAAAAGTTATTTTGGTTTAACATTTTAATTGTAGACTAGTTTTGAATGCATGTGTACGCATATGTTATTATTTGTTTGTGCGTTTATTAGAAGTGATTTAAAGATTGAGAGAAAAAATAATATAATTTTAAAGTTTATAATTAAGTTTTGAATAGAATCAATAGGAAAAATGATTTATATGTTTAGAAAAGTAATATGTTTGTAAAAATATAAATAGTAAATTTTGTAAAAGTACAAATGATAAAGCATGTGCACAAATATTGATGGGACTTTCTAAAAGTATAAAGAACATGCAAAATATGTAAAGTAGAGTCGCTAAAAGTACAAATTATTGTATAAGCGTATTTGACTAATATGTATTGTTAGACTAGTTTAATCAATGCATTGACAAACTTATATAATATGTGTTGTTAGACTTATCTAATGATTATATGGACACACTAGTCTAATGTATATCGCTAAACTAGTCTAATTTGTATATAGACAGACTCATCTAATGTATATTTCAAAATTCGTTTAATTAGAGAATGAATAGAGTCGTCTAATGTGTTTTGATAAACTCATCTAATATATATATATATATATATATATATATATATATATATATATATATATATATATATATATATATATATATATATGAATAAATCCGTCTAATGTATATTGTCAGATTCATGTAATCAATGTATGAACAAAGTTGTCTTATGTGGGTTGCGATACTCATTTCATCAATGTATGAACATACTCATCTAATCAATGTATAAAATGACCAATCTAATGACTTTTACTATATTTGTCTAATCAGTGTATGGATAAACTAATCTAATGTGTATTGTTAGAATCATCTAATATATTTTTTTCTGAACTTGTCTAGTCAATGTATAAACAGGTTCGTTTAATATGTATTACATTATTATGTCTAAAAAGATAATAATGTCAATTATCAATTTTTCATATAATTTATATTTTTGGATTATGTCTAAAAAGATAATAATGTCAATTATCAATTTTTCATTTACTTTATATTTTTGGATTTAGGGTTGTGTGTATAAGAGATGTTAAGGTGCTACCAAAGATGGAGAAAATTTATTTCAGAATAGACTTTTCATCTACCATGTCTCTTTGAGCTTGAGTTCAGTGTATAATATGTGTCTAGGTGATTTCACCAAAATAAAAAATTAGACATTTTCTTTAAGACTCTTCATGTCCTAAAAAAAGTCCTATAATACAATGAAAAAGACCCAAAACAATATGGACTCCTTTACTTTCCCAAATATTCTTCCCATTAACCTAAATTTATCAAATTAAGAGATAAAGAGGTAATTAAGACTTTATTTCGATATTAAAGTCATATTTAGTTTAATTGGTCTAACACTGAATTCAATGAAAGACATATCTTGAACTTAAAAAGGGAAACCAAAAACAAAAATAAAGAACAAAAGGATGAAGAACAAAGAAACACATTTATCCTACATAGGTTATTTTAAACCCTTGTAAAAACACTTGGAACAGTCCAGATTGAGAGATTCCAATAATTTAGCTTCTATTACTTGAACATTTTAAGTATTATTTTTATTCAATTTTATTTTCTCTACTTCAATACAAGGCTTCATGTTCTTACCAAATTTCTATCTACCAACTTTTGACTTACAAAAGCAGGCCCAAGAAAATTCTTGTTATCAGCCTCCACACGCAAAAAACACGCAGAGCTACTTGCGTGTCACACAGAATGATTTGATGTGCAGATAAGCCGCAACAAACAAATACAAATTAACCATTCTCATAATAACACTATTAAAAGGGTAATTTCAGACGTATTATTAATTGATTTAAAAAAAATATGTAAATTTAAATTATGGATTATTTCAATGACCATTCTAGTCATAATCTACTAATTTCTATGGTGTGATATAATTAATAAGTAGTCACACTCTTCAAGCATTTAATTTAGGATTCGATTTTCGTTATTTAAGAATAATTTGATTGGTTATCAATATGTTATGCTTAGGGAAAGTGTATGGATATTTCTATAATAAAATAATACGTGTGTTGGTTTGGTAATCCATTATGGATAGACATAAGTAATGATATTGTGCGACATAAATAATTAAATTTCATGATTATAGTTCTTTTACGAGTTATTAAATAATAATTATTGTTTATATTCATAATCTTCTCTCTTTTTTCCCCTTTAAACTATGATTTATTAAACAAAGGTTATGCTATATTGCATAGGGGAACAGTCATTATCAAAGTCTTTAATTTGAAAATTGGCATGTATCAACTTTTGCACATGATGAAAATGTTATTGTTCTTTTGCACTTGGTTTTTCATATCAACACTCTTTAAGGAACTGAATTTTCGTATAGTACTAGTACATCTCATTCACTTCTAATTCCTACGTCATTTTTATGCTCTTTCCAACTTCTATACGTAAATTAATGCTAACCAAACAGCACAAAAAGAGGAACATAACGGATAAGGTATAAATTACTTTCTATATTACAATAACATTAATTTAATATATTAGCTTTTTATAAAAATTAACTAAAGTATTTCTTTAATTTAATAATTCGAGTGTTCAAACAGGAATTTTTTTTAAGAGAAAATGGGAAGAGAATAAAAAAAAGTAGAAATACATTCATTTTCAATTTTATTTTAGAAAAGCTGAAATAATAATATCGAAGGATGCAGTAAACTGGGGAAGTAAATAAACATATTGAAACGCGAATAGTCACATTCATGATTATAATAAATGAGTTTGATTGCAACCTGTAAGATGAAAAATGAAATCAATAATTAAAGCTTCCATGATGAACAAGAACAACCAAAAGAATAAGAAAATGTGAGAAAAGTAGTAAAAGCACGAAACAGATTAAAAAGAAAGAGAGAGAAATAAGATTGGCTGAGAAAACGCGTAAAAGGGTCTCTCTAGTTCAGATCTCAACTAGCCCACAATAAACCTTCCCATACCTCACACTGTGGCAGCCTCACAAATCGAATATTCTTAGCTTAAATTTTCGTATTTATTTTTGTTTTTCTTTTTCATAGAATCACTATCTTTTTCTTTCTCCAACAGCCACTGCATCCGATGCTGTTTTCCTCACCATCTTGACAAAAATTTTGTGGTGCCTGCCTTCAAGCTATCACCAAAAGTTTAAGGTAACATGACAGTATTTTTGTTACACTGACGTTAAAGTCTTGTCTTTGTGATTCTAGTACAGATAATAGTTTCTGGGTTTGTGTTTTTTTGTAATGTTAGAAATGGATCAACAAGTTGAGAGGCAGAAGCGTAGCAAGGAGATGAAAAGGAATAGTAGGGTTAAGAAGACTAACAAGATAGTGACGTGTTGTCGATGCCCCTGTCGTGCAGCATCGTGCATGTTCCGAGGTATTGGGAGGTGCGTGTTTGTCTCATGTTACCCTGTTGTGAGGTGCTTGGGTTTGGATGAACACAGACACCGCCACCATCATCACCATGGCAAGCATTTTGATTGGTGACACAAACCAGAAAGGTTATAGGAATCAATGCATACTTTATTCGTGTTTTTCGGGATTTAAGATTTAGGAAAGGTTGAGAGGGATGAATAAATGGTCCTCACTGCTCACTTTTGTTCTTTATCTTTCTTCTGTAGTAGATTATTAGCTTTACACGATTCTTTTCATGATAGATGAACAATTCGAAATTTTGAAAGGGTTGGTTTAATGTGATTCAACCATCTCTTTTGGTTATGGAAAATTTTATACAAATTATCATTCATGGATATTGCAATTCAGCCATCTTTGGCAACAGGAGAAGTCTGCAATCAGTCTGCATAACCACCATTTTCTGCATAAAGAGAAATTGGGGGTCGGGATTTGCAAATTGCAATTTTATTTGGCACTAAAACTAACTACCTCTCTGATACCAAGCAGATGAAATGAAACATTGAAAAGGAACATGAAATATATTCTAGGAAATTTAATAAATTGGAATGTGTAGGTCAATACAAGAAAGAGTGGAGAAAGTAAAGCATGTTCAAAACAATGAAATGCGTTCCTACACCTAAACTACTACCACAATTAGAGGGTAACATTCTGGTTAAGGCCTATATATTTCCGCAGTAGACGGCAATGATAAATTCTGGGTTCTGGAGTTCTTCTGCCCACAACCAGACCACAGATCTCAGAGTTGTGTTCTTGCATAGACTTTCTTAAAGTCAAATTTCACTTTCTCAATTCATTAACTGACATGTCAGTTTCTTTACATCAGATTGTTTGAGGGGCTTTAAGATGAACATCTGAGCTCCTTCTTCCAGACACCTGTTTTCAGTAGAGCAACCACAGAACACATTTAACAACAGAATAGACTTATTGAGCCAAAAAAACTGTCATTGAACATATATAAGAAATGTTGGAAATTACTTGTTAATCCGTGTGGGTATGTTCTCAGAAGACATTATCACTACAGGGACTTCCTTCATTACAGATGATTCCTGTTTAAAATAGAATGCAGGTTGTGGGGGCTATTAATATTACGTTAATGAATGTACTGTGTGCCAAAAAGAGTAAAAAGCAGTAGTACCTTAATTTTCTTGAGTAGCTCATAGCCTGTCATTCCTGGCATGCAATAGTCTGTGATTACCAAATTTACTTTGGATCTCTACAAAGCAGCAGATAGTATTAACCAGTTAGCACCAACTACCAGCTTGGTAAAAGGAATGTGGTAAACAATAGAACCTGATTAATATATGTTAAACATTGAAATCTCTTAAAGGTGTAAACATTGTACAACAAATGTTTAATCTTATATTACACAGTTAAGAAACATACATGTTGGTAAACATTTGGTTAATCTGAAATGAAGACTTACACCGTTCATGCTGTTCTGTCCACCACTTGTCAAGCCCAATAACTCCAATGCCCTTGGTCCATTTTCTGCAGTTGTAACTGCAGCAAATAAACAGCATTAGCAATCAACAATGGCACACAAATGAACCCCAAACGCAACAAAAAGGCCCATTCAAACAACTTCTCAAACACGAAAGCTTCAAACACAAAGGTGGTAGTACTAAGCAAGCAGTTCCATTTTTGAACATGAGAAACGTGTAAAACTGGCATAAAGGTGTACCTTTGCAAGAAGAATTCCTGAGGAGTTTCTCAATGAGTTTTCGATCAATGAGGTTGTCGTCGACGGCCAGAACATGAGGAACATCATGAGCGGTTTCCATGACCCAATTTGAAGAAGAAGGTGCAGCCATGCGTTGGTGTTGTTGGTGATACTTATAATAAATAAGCAGAGGAATAAATGGTACTGTGTCCTGGTTTTGGTCTCTGTTGTGAGTAGTAAATGGTAGTAATGTGGAAGAAGGGATTAGTATTACAGTAATAGTAAGAAGATAGAGAGATGCAGAAAGGTAAACTAATGAACAGAGTTGGGAGCAATTAATAAAGGTATTAATTGTATAGAAGAAGAGGACGAAGGGAAAAACAAAAGGGTTGGGTGACAAGACGTGTATAAATGAAGAGAGAAAAGTAGAGAAACATAAGTCGAAAGTCACAAGAGTTGTATGAAGGTAAGGATATGGTGTGTGAGTGTATATACATATAGATATACATATAGATATATATGGTGCAGAGAAGACAGAGAGAGTAAATGGACATGAATTCGAAGGTGGTTGGTGGGCGAGGAATTTTAGAAAACCCAGAGAGAGAGAGTGAGAGAGAATCGTGTCACAGATATTTCGTGATCCTTTTCGGGTATCTAGGATTTGATTCAGTCCCCACCCTGCGTGTTCAAAGGCTACAACACTCTCATCATCAATTCATCTCTCTCCTCTCTCTCGTTTCATTTATAGTTTCTATCTTAATTTTTTGTCTCTCTTTGACGAGATTTCAGCATCACTCTCTGCATTCTGATCTCACCATTCATGCACGTTTGTTCTGTTCATCCTCAAACGCAAAAATCTAATGCCCCTCTTCTGCTTAGTTGCACACAATTGAACACACACAGTAAAAGCAGGGAAACTCAAATACGCTTTCTTCACTGTAATCCAAATATGAATCAGATTCACTGTTTTTAATTTTTTTTTTCTTTTTATTTTATTTATTATGTATTACACGATTTTCATTTTTATTTTCTATTTCTATTTATCCTTTTTTTTTTCCTTCTTTACCCAACTGTTCATTTAGTGTCGACGAGATAAATAGGACTGAAAACATGGTTTATCAAATTACACTGGTACATTAGTTTTCAAAAATTTTATATAAATTTTCCGTTTGTTCAAAAATCTTCATGTCTCTCAATTTTACGTTACACGTATACTTTCTTAAGATTTTGAAAACATTACAATGATCTTCTTAGAAGGATGCATGCATATATAATGTAAAAATGTAGTACAATTTTTTTTAAAAAAAAAAACAGAAAATCTTAATTTAATTTACTTAGAAAATAGAAAAAGTTGGTGGAAATGAGTTAGAAAACAATTATATTATGTTTTTTTTATCAAATCAGAAATTAAAGTTAGATTTAAAATGATCTTCTAGATCTACAAATGCAAAACCAAAGATTTATGACTTATTTGTATTAAACACGTTATTTATTGAACTTTTGTCATATAGGATAATAAAATAAAGTAAAATTGAATAAAATATACGACATATAAAGTGAAATTTAAAAGTGTTTGTCGAAGAAAAATAAAATATATATGAAGAGAGGTGAAAAATAGAATGGAAAAATATTACTGATCTACTCACTTTTTAATTCTCTCTTTCCTATTTTTTGTCCTATCAAATAAAAAAATTAAATCTATTTTTTCTTTTTATTTTCACTACTTCTTTTCCAACAAAACAAATAACGAGAGTTCTTTTAAAAGATTTTATATCATGAATAGCGAAATGATAAAATAGAAATAAGTTCTGGAGGATTGAATTATGTTCAAAATGTAAATTCTATGATAGAATTGGAATCTTTTCTTACTATTAGGGTTATTAGATCACTCACTAACATTTAATTATGTGATCACTTATAGATATAGATGTTTAATAATGTAAATTTTATAGTAAAGATGTTTAATAGAAATGTGTCGAAAGCTTCACATAACATAACAAGCATTGCATGTATAAATGAGGAATAACTTTTCTTTAGCAAATCAACTTCTGAAGATAAATTTAATTTCAAATTACAAGAGCCTAACATCAAAATTAGTTTATTTTTCCATTTTTTATTTCTTTTTCTCTTTTGTTTGCCATATATATTCACCAAAACTATCTACCTGCAATAACAAATAAGAGTGACCTAAATAGTATTTGAGTATAATAAATAATTAACAATTAAGTATTCCATTAATAATTATATGGTTTACTACTTTTTTATTGTTCAATCTAAGGGGCAATATGAAATGAATAATGTTAATGCGTTTATTGTTCAATCTAAGGGGTAATATGAAATGAATAATGTTAATGTTAATCTACCAGAATAGATCATATTAAGTTTTTTTTTTTTTAAATTATAGAGACCATGTTGAGTAAAAATAAATAAAATAGATATATTTAATAACTACTGCAAATATAGAGACAAAAAAATATTATTAAGTCTAATTTGTATATGCTAGAATTTATTATTAATAGAAAAAAATTAGAGTTTATTTGAAAACTTGATTAAATTAAGATATCGCGCATGTTATTCTTAGCCTCACTTATTTGCCGGGTCTTGATCAGTGTATTAAGAATGTGACAAATCGTACAAAAATAATATTTCAAATATAAAAAAAAAAAGTCTATTTTTCTTATGTATTTTCTATTTTTATGTATGTAAGATATGGTCAAATTAAAGATCACAAAATTTCCTTCGTAGATAAAAGATTGTCTCCACAGTGGATATTGTTTTAAAGTCTAAAAAAGACAAAGAAGAATGAACACACTACAAAATTTGATTAAGAAAAAAAAAAAAAAGAGCTTACATGATTTATCTCAGCCCTTTTGGCCTTTGAGAAAATAATTATAATATCATCCATTCATTAAGTTAGATTCTCATTAAAAGATATTTTTCCTATATATTTTCTCTATAAGATAATTGTTTTAGTAGTTTTCTATAAAAGAAAAAGAAAAATTGTTTATCGTCAGAAATAATAACTAAAAAATACTATTAAGAATTCGAAGTAATTAAGTTAGTGTCTTAGAAAACTTATTATTCTTTATATTAATACTATATTAGATTTAGAAGGTTTACCAAGAACAACCTTGTATACTTGTTAAATAAAAAGTAATGAAGAAAAATACTAGTTAAAATGAAGTTTAATTATATATTGTGAAACTCTTTAAAAATTTTACGGAAAGAGCATTCATGAATAAATTAATATAAAAAAGTATATTTTTTTTCATCAATCCGAACCAATAAAATATTAAAGTTATTTTTTCTATTAACCGATATAAAATTCTAATACTACTAAACAGAACACTCATTACAAAAAAAAAAAAAACCGATATTAATGATAGTCAAAATTCGTTGGTAATGATCAAATCCATCACTAAATCGGAATTATCGAGAGTCAAAAATTTGTTCATAAAACACTTGTCGATAAAATTTTACCGACGATAATCATGTTCTGTCAGTAATTATTGACTAAAAAATCTGTCAGTAATTATCGATTGAAAAATCCATCGGTAATTATCGACTAAAAAATCTGTCGGTAATTACCGACCGAAAAATCTGTTGGTAATTACCAAAAAATTCATCGGTAAATAACACGCATTGTTCATCTTCTTCTTCCTTCGTCTTTCATTTTTTTCGTCTTCTTCTTCTTCTTCTTCCTTCTCCTCCTCCTCCTCCTTCTTCTTCTCCTCCTCTTTATTGTTCTTCTTCTCCTTCTTCTTCTTTTTCTCCTACTCCTTCTTCTCCTTCTTCTTCATCTCCTTCTTGTAACATCCCGGTCGGTTATTAGTAATTTAAAATAAAATAAATAAAATTGATAATGTATACGCATTAATTTAAACAGCCTTTTTTCCTAAAACGAAGGAAAATAAAAACCTTTATTAAATCTCTATTAAATTAAAATCAATAAAATTTAAATATCACTACAAGTTCCAAGTCAGATAAACGTAAATGTTTACATAATATCTTAAATCCATAAATAATAAAAACTCAGTAAAAGCTTTTCCTAGCTAGCGCTCTCTCCGATCTTATGCCTCACCTGCAACATTATCTGCTCTCGTGTAACGCATTACACGATCATTGTCAAATACAAGCAGATAGGGTGAGTTAACAGTATCAAATTATATATACAATTCAAATATATATATGCATACACTTATCAAAGGAACTCTATCCTTTGATTCCATAACACACAACCACCACCATGTTATCCATGTTCTACGTCTTTAGATGATAACCTCAAGATACTCTTTACTGGCTCTACCTACAAGCCACAACTTGAAGAACACGTGCGAGAAACCTGTTATGGACCACACTCCGTAACGCCAAGTGGAGTTCCCAATACGAACCATAGTTCATAATTGTCTCAAGACTACCAAACTCACCGGCTAACGTCGAAGATGGCAATCTTCTTGGACCAATTCGTACGAGCTACAACTTGCATACTCACACCGGCAACACTCGCCAATCCGAGCCATAACTCAAGGAATGCTCGTGTCCATTCGTCATCGCGAGCCACAACTCAAGGGATGGCAGCCACAACTCAAGGAATGTCACGTGTTTACCCTTTATCCCAAGCCATAACTCAAGAGATACCATTCTGAACCACAACTCAAGGAATGTCACAACAAAGTCCATCCTTAAGGTATCACCCAAAGCATCGTAGACCACGCACCTCCAAAGAAATTAGTCACAAGTCGTGTAAAACTCTAAGTATCATTATGCACCTGAAACTACTATTCCAAGCACACCATACAAATACTTAACCATGGACCTAGGATATATCATGCTTCTATGAACCTGCCCACTCGTAGTCCAACCTCTACGAACCTTCCCACTCGTAGTCCAACTCTACGGACCTCCCCTCCCATAGTTCAACACGCGTGATCCATCCAACTACGAACCTCTCCGTTCGCAGCAACCCTCAAGTGTGAGCACGAAACATACGAATCTTCCCACTCATATCCTCACATGAGAGCATCATTAATATGAACCTTCTCGCTCCTTTTATCGACAGATTTATTTATCGATAAATTCGTCGATAAACAAAAATTTACATTATCGACGAATTTTACCAACGGAAAAACTCGTTGATAATACATATTTGGACGGAAAATTTCTTGTTCCTTTAAACTACGGATAAATTCGTCAGTAGATTCATCGGTAAAAAAATTTAAATTATCGATGGATTTTACCGACGAATTTTAAGTTATGTAAGTACCAACAGATTTTAATGTAAGTACCGACGAATTAAAATTCATTGATAATACATATTCGGACGGGAAATTTATTACTCCTTTAAACAACGGATAAATTCGTTAGTAGATTCATCGGTAATTCCTTTAATTTTTGTAGTGACTATATATAATTGCATATAGTCTAATAATGTATAATATTAAAGTTATTTGTTCGTTTATTTGATATAAATTGAAATACTTTGAAAAGACATATTTTAACTGCCAATTGTGATTGATTCAGGTAAATGGACACGACATCTAACTTCTTTTTTTCATATAAAGTAATTTGTCATCGTTCCTGTTATTGTGATCTCATTCATGAAGTTTGTCACTATTTCACCAGATCAATTCATTAAATACATATATTAATTTCAAATGATTGGTTGTGAAATGGATATTCAGATCAAGTAATATGAACACTCTTAATGACTCTTTTAGAGTCTTTTAGGTATATAAGGCTCTATTGAGTATATAGACACTACATCAAATTAAAAATAATTTGTCATTATATTAATTAATTTATATATCAATTAAATTAAAAATTATTGATAATTAAAGTAATTTTTAAATTGGTCACTAAAATTAGCTATCAAAGTTTTGATTATTACAAAAATTAGTCTTTAATTGTCATGTTAACCAAAATCAATGTTATGTATTGTGTATTCGAAGAGAGATTAGTCTTGATGATTTCTTTTTGTGGGATGACTTTGTTGATGCATTGTTAGTTAGATTTGATTTGGTCGAGGTGGTGTTGGTGATGGATTCTATCTTCGGTATGTCAGCGACAATTATGTGAAAGTTGTTGATAACGAGTTTAATGTACAAGATGGTGAGAGTTGATGACAGTAAAAAATTGTCACCATCATGAGTCTCTACAAAATACGAGTAACAAGAGTGGTTCAAATAAATATGTTGATAATGTATTATATGTTTGTTTCAAAACATATGAGACTTTTAGTGAAAAGAGATATATTTTAGATTATTCATTAAAATCTCAAATTAAGTAATATGAAAAAAAATAATATAAAAATAAAGAGTTTTTTTAGAATCTAATTAAATTTTTTTGACGGTATACTGATATTTTTACTGAATATTTGTAAAGTCAATCTTAAATATTAAATTACATTAAATTTATGTACTATTTTTGTTTCTCCTTTTATATTTATATATATAATTAACATTATATATATAATTAACAACGATATATGACTTACACTACAAGAAATTTTAATTTTAAAAGGGGTTATTTAAGAGAGGTTATGCTAACCTCCGGGAAGTAACGTGCATATCTGAGGTTTTTTAAACCCTTGACAACTAATAAGGGTTTTTTTTATCAAACCCCAATTAGAATAAGTGGTATTTTAATTTCAACTTATTCTTTCTCCCACTTAATATGTTTCTGCTTATTTGTTCAGTTTCCCTCTTTCATCTTTTTTGGCGTTTCGTATTTCTTCCTTTGTCTCTTTCATCTTCAACCTCCTTCGCTCTCTGCCATTCATGTTGGAGTCTCTTGTCAACCGCTCATCGGCGAGGCTAAGATAATGCTAGTAGGGTTCACATTGCTTATGCTCTGCGAATTTGTGATGCCACGCGTTCTAGGGATTTCACCAAGTTTATGTTGATGCCATGCTTTCTCTGTTATGGAGCGTTCTATTCTATATTTTGTCTCGCGATGTAAGAATTTTTCTGGTAAGGATCTTCGTTTCGATGGTGTAACAAATTTTGAAATCAGTGTGGTGTATTAGGTTCAAATGATTAAAAATTATATTTTATTTTAGGTTTTTTCAATTAATCCTTTATTGTCATTCTCTCAAGTCTAACTTTAACCTACATTGATGTTATTGAAACAGTGGTCTGGAAGGTACATGCTCGGTGTTGCTCAAGGATTGTATTATCTACACAACGGATTAGATATTTAGGTACATTGTAGTTGAGACATGTTTCACATTTGTAATTGATTATCCTTTAAGATAGTTGTTTTAATCTTGTTTTAATTGAACATTGTAGTTGTTTTAATTGTTTATAATCTTGTCTTGTTTTAATTTTGTTTCTATTGGAAGGTGATATGCCAAGATTTCAAATCTTGAAATGTGTTACTGGACAAGCAATTTCATCCCAAATTTTCAGATTTTGGTCTTGTAAGGGAGGGTGCAATAAGTGATAAAACTCATGTATCTACTACGGTAAGTTGAAGTCCTATAATTTTTACTTGCTACCATATATGCAATTATTAGTTCATCTAAAATCTTGTCACTATGCAGTGAAACATGACATTTTCAATCCTATCTCTTGCTTGAGCCTTATTTAGTAAACATGACATTTTCAATCCTATCTTTTACTTGAGCCTTATTTAGTAAAACTTCAGTTCGATTTGTTTTAGGCAATTAATGTAACAAAAGGTAAAAGTAGCAGTTTCTCCAGTTAACAAAAATGCTTGCACTGTACCAATAATCGAAATGAGACAGGGAAGCACAATAGCTACTTCCATCATTTTGTCATGGTATCAAAGAAAATTAGTGAATTGTGATGAGTCTCCTGTTTTTCAACATATGTTTGACATTGCTTGTGATATTCCTATTCACTTATGTAGAAGGATTTCTTCCGTGTAATTATATGCCTTGCAAATATAGTTCATTTTTATTGATAACTGTGTGTTGTCCCAGGACATCAATTTTTTTGGGTTCAAGATATTTTTGGGGAAGGGGATGATATCTCTTTCCAAGGAAAGGGAAGTATTTGGGTTGAAACAGAACTTACTTACATATACTTCACCCCAGGAAGAGACAATTGTATTATTCAAAACCTATGACCTCTCAAAATGTAAAATTTGTCATAATACATGAATAGCACCAACTCCTGGGGGATTTCCTTTAGATAGTTTGAATCCCAACTTAAGTGTTGATTACCTTATCATCATCTTCTTCACTGAATTCATAATCACTAGATTTAATTCACTAAATATGAAGACGCACAGGAAAGTGATCCTTAAGAAAGTGGGAAAGTTGCAACATTCGTGCTATTTATTTCCTTGGCTTCAGTTTGAGTTCCTTTTCTCTCATAATCTGTTACAAACTTTATATTTGTTCATACGAATACGTCCTTTTGAATCTATAGTTTATTTTTATCCTCTTACTTTTATAATCTCGTAATACTTATGAAGCTGAAAGAAGCCGGGATGAGTGATTGATGAAAAATTGAATTAAGATAGGAAATTATTTTATTTGTGTGCAAGGAGTGTATTGAGTGGTGGTGGTAGCGAGCCCCTTCCAAAGGCTACTGCCAAAGATTGGGTTAATATGATAAATGAATTTCATAAAGGAGCTTTGGAGAGTAGATTGGGTATACTAATGATCTATGGTATTGATGTTGTTCATGGACACAATAATGTCTACAATGCAACCACATTTCCCCATAATGTTGGTCTTGGATGTACCAGGCAAGTTCAAGATTTATTATCATTTATTTTCTTGGTATGTGCCATATGAACAAGATTTGATAACTAATAGACCTTTTCATTTCTAATTTGATAATTGACATAGTCACCTGAACCATTTCTGTAGGTATGCAGTCAATTCTGTATGTTTAAAACATAGGTTGTTCCATTCTAATAATCTTTGATGAATAGGGATCCAAATCTGGCAGAAAGGATTGGTGTTGCTACTGCTCTTGAAGTCAGGACTACAGGGATTCCTTATGTTTTTGCTCCATGCATAGCGGTAAATAGGAAAGAGTGTAATGATAAGCTTTTAAAAAATTTCTTATTATACAGGTTTGAGGTTGTCAAATGTGTACCTTTTTCTTTGATGATGTTACTGATTACTCCTGAAACATTGATTATAGGTTTGTAGTAATCCAAGATGGGGTCGGTGTTATGAAAGCTATAGCGAGGATGCTAAAATCATGCAAGAAATGTCAGTGATCATACCTTGTCTACAAGGAAGTATCCCTGCCAATTCCAGAAAGGGATTTCCATATGTTGGTGACAAGTATGTATTCATTATTTAAAGCATTTTTTGAAATAAGATTGCATTTCATTATTTTTATTTCAGGCATATTTTGGACTTATTTTCAATAATTTACACCAGGGACGTGATATGGATGATAAATTTACATATAATTCATGGATCTTTATTGATTTTAGTAAATCTAAACTTTAATCTAGTTTATAATTTGAAAGATTCTTATGCATTTTAATTATTATGCAGTTTAATTAAAGTGTGAAAAAAGTAACACTATTCCTCTTAGCAATTTGTTAATATGTTGTATGCTTGTGATCTAGGAAGCTCCGACACGGCGTCCGAGCCACGCTTCCCCGTTTTGGAGGCGCACTGGACACGGACACTTGCCGGAAGCACACACGACGCGGTGTCAGACGCTGTTTTTTGGGCCGGACACGACCTTCTCTCTGGACGCAGAAAAGACACGTTGCGGTGCTGCAAAAAGGTGGAATGTGGACGCAGTTGCAGAGTTGACACCGTTTACGTTGCAAGAAAATTCACAGAAAAGAGAAGACTGAAGATAGGAAAGGGAAAATTAAGCAAAAGAAAAAGAAAAATCTGAAAAGAAAACATTATCATATTCTTATCAATTTAATAATTTAGTTATTTTATATAAATTTTGTTTTAATTTTACGGATCCCCAAATAAATTTGTTCAGTTATCACATTTTCACTTTATCTAAAAGTTTCTTCCTTCTTAATATAATATTTTATTTAAAGAGATTTTAATTTGTTTTATCAGTATATAATAAATTATATTATAATTAATTTTAATCTATAACATCTTTCATTTTTTATATGTAAATAAATATAAATAAATTACTAGATACATGTTTCGTATTTCAAATAAATATAAATAAATTACTTTATATAAAAAATAAAAAATAAAGATAAATATATAAATAATCTTAACTAAAAATCTTAATAAATTATATAGAATTAAAACTAAAAATTTTAACAAAATAATCTTCAAATATATCTATTTGAATATCCTTATATTTTATCTTTTAATAACAAAAACCTTATACATGTCCTATAAATACATAACGAGACTTACACAATATACAAAGAAAAAAGAAATCAGTTAGAGGTAAAAGAAAGAAACGTTGAGATTTAGTAAGCGAAACACATAGTCATTGCAAGAAAGCTCTTGGAGGAAGAAGGAAGAAGGAAGAAGCTCGGATAGAAGAATAAGAAGATATATATTTTGAGCAGGAGAAAAAAAGTAAATAATGAGAAGAAGAAGTGTGTAGAAAAAGGTAAGTACTCTCTACGTCTCTTCTCCTTCTATCTATTAAATTCTTTGCCTTCTATATTAAATGCTATCCACACACTCTTTTCCTTCTACTTATTAAATCCATTCATTAAATGCTAATAATTTAACTTTTTTAATACTTAATGTTATTCTATGCATCCATCATATTTGTTATAACTTATACATGTGAGGGTACTATGTTCCTTGTTCTTTTTACAATATAAAATAATTTAATAATTTAACATTACTTAAAAAATATATTATATTATAAATGATTATATTTTATATTATGATTAGATTATACATGATACTTTATTAGTTTTTAATTTCAGATTTCAATACATATGCGTTACATAATTTTAATTTATTTTATAATTTAAATTATAAACATAAAATTATAAATTTTATATTTTGAATTTAATTTTATAAATTTATTATGTATAAAAATTATTTAAATTATATACTTTTGTTTTATTTTTTAAATTTTAAATATTAAGTAAATTTTGTATTTTCAATTTATTTTATTATAGGAAATTAAGATGAGTAGACCTAATCAAGCTATTGAACAAGAAGATGAAACAAAACCTCTTTGGAGATATTTTAAGAAAAACTCCCGGTGGTGGAAACTATATGGTCAACTGTACTTTGTGTGATTTTGAATTTAATGGATCTTACACTCGAGTGAGAGCTCATCTCTTAAAAATTAAGGGAGAAGGGGTTAGAGTTTGTCCAAAGGTGAATCCGACAAAACTTGCTGAGCTTAAAAGATTGGATAATGAAGCAACTTTGAAAATTGAAAATTCAAAGAAGAAAAAGGTCTCTCTACCACCTGTATCTGAGGAAAGAAAGCAGACAAGCAGTGGTGGTGTTCACCAAAAACTCAAGGGTCCTCTAGAAGCTTCTTTCAACATTCAAGCTAGAGATGCTCTTGATTGTGAAATTGCAAGGATGTTTTATTCTCCAGGATTAGCATTTCATCTCGCAAGAAGTCCTTATTATAGGAGTGCCTTTTCTTACGCTGCCAATACTTCTAACCTTAGTGGATATGTACCACCATCATATAATAAATTGAGAGGTCCACTGCTTGATAAAGAAAGAGCTCATGTAGAAAATCTTCTGCAACCTATAAAGAATTCATAGAAGCCAAAAGGTGTGACAATTGTTGCCGATGGATGGAGCGACCCTCAAAGAAGATCTCTTATCAATTTTATGGCTATCAATGAGAGTGGACCAATGTTTTTGAAAGCAATAGATGGATCTGGTGAGACAAAAGACAAGGATTTTATTGCCAAACACATGAGAGATGTGATTATGGAAATTGGACCAAAAAACGTGGTATAAATTATCACAGACAATGCAGCAGTATGTAAGGCAGCAGGTATGATCATAAAATTAAAATTTTCTTCAATCTATTGGACTCCTTGTGTAGTGCACACCTTGAATCTTGCATTGAAAAATATTTGTGCGGCAAAAAATACAGAAAGAAATAGTGATCTTTATGAAGAATTTTATTGGATCTCACAAATTGCTGATGATGCTACATTTATTAAAAACTTCATTATGGGGCACTGATAATGCTGTCATTGACGCGATCAAATTAATACTACTAAACTATAACAACTTCAGTATTGCTAAGATAGTAGTCAAGAAAATAGAAAGGGTAAAGTAACCCTAAGTCGTCTTCCAACGAACACGAAATTGATTTTTAACAAATTAGTTCTTATAAAGCTATACAAATGAGTTAATCAAATAAAATAAAAAAATATAGGGGATTAACATAAACAAAGATAGAAATAATATTTAAAAGATAAAAAGAAATAAAAACAATAGTAAAGAAAATAGATTGATTCCATTGCTTTTTCAAAATAGATTCATCATTGGTTTTCTAAAGATTATTGCTCAATTAACTATTGTTATATATTTACAAATTAATCAATGTAAAGTCTCAATTAATTTGTTGACGTTCTCACTTTTAACCAAAGTACAGTCTCAATTAAAAGTGAGAACTTTTAGATTATCCACAGTAAATCCAACCAAAGTACAGTCTCAATCAAATTTACTATGCCTAATCATGTCTATTCTTTTATCTCCCCACCAAATAAAAAGCTTAATTAATCAAAGTAAAGTCTAAATTAATTGTAGTTAGAGTAAATACCTTTAACCTAAGTAAAGTCTCAATTATTGGTAAAAACTCATTTAATCATATGAAAGTTTCTAAATAAAATCAAAGTAAAGTGTCAATTCAATTTAAAAACCCTTGAACTCATATGATCAACATGCATATAGATTTAAAATCATTACTTTTTACGTGATTCAAAGATAAAAGACATAGATGAATTAAAACCTCAACAATAATAAAAAGAA
>Ga0214542_1005136_pt1 | contig 25253 bp, 8 predicted proteins | sample CNSS1metaG_FD_160096 | JGI IMG/M metagenome (GOLD analysis project Ga0214542, IMG submission 160096) | Root nodule microbial communities from cowpea collected in UCLA plant growth center, Los Angeles, California, USA - CNSS1 | ecosystem: Host-associated > Plants > Roots > Nodule | place: USA...
TCTCACATCATCAAATAAGAGAAAAATTTATTACTCTTGAGAATTGTATAAGTTGTTGCACAATCAATAAGACACATATCTTTTGGTACTAGTGCAAAACATTCGTTTTTCATATAAACGTAAATATAATATGAGATTTTTTTTTCAACACTCTCATAATCAATTAGGTGATCAATGCTTTCATTTGCTTTAGCAAAGAAAATAACAATATCAAGATGAGTAGCATCCATATGGCCATAATCAGAATCACCATCTTCATAAGCAAAGTGTGTTTCTATGTTCTTCTCGTTATTTGTAAGATGCTCTGGTGTACAATAAGTCAACTCAAATGGCCTTTACCATCGTAATGATAATATATACCTTCATCTTCTTGTCAATATTTTCACATTTTCCTTTTCCTTTTTTTCACATTATCGTGCCACTTCTGGTGACAAAATGTGTCTTTGAAATTTTCTTTATGACCATGTCCAAAATCAAGATCATGATCGATCATGAAAATATAAATAAAATGTTGTTGCATTCACTTCTGGGAATAGAACAGAACCAATTTGGACAGGTTTCATGATTTTTTATCAAAAGCTCATTGCTTTGTTCAGCCATACAAAGGCATGAAATAAATTCATAATATTGATTGTTGCATTCACTTCTGGGAATGGAGCAGATTAGGCGGATCTCATGATTTTTCATCAAAAGCTTTATTGCTTTGTCCAGCCAGCCATACATAGGCATGAAATAAATTCACAATATTTGTGAAATCTCTTTTCACAGTATTTTTGTTATGAGCAAATTAGTTGCTTAGATGCTTTATTTCTTTATTTAATGGTATCCCAATATCCATTGCATCTAACTAAATATATTTCAACATTTAAAATTCAATATTAGGAATTCTTCCTTGTAATATCAAAGGTCACAAATCCAAATTTTGCAACATTTCGCATGTTTAGAATTAACACATAAAATAATAATATTAATAATAATAATAATCATCATCAAAATAATCATAATAATCACCGTCATAATAAAAATAAAAATAATAAGACGGAGATGAAAATTGATAAAGTTAAACAATTCTTATCGCAAGAGGAAGAATATAAGTTAAAATTATAATTGGAGAAAAGATTAGAAAGAGCCTGGACTGAGACACGCAGAGCACTGTCATTATAGAGAAAAAGCTTCCACTAGTCCTCAATTGGTTGAAGCATCGTGCTGATAACGTGTTATGAAATAAAGTGAATAACATAGAGAATGACGACAGATAATAGAGAAGAGAAAAAACAAGAGAGAATAGAGAATGAGAAAATAGGAGCAACTCATCTGTCTATTATTATTAATAGGAAGAGTCCTATTTATAGATACAATATGTAATCCATAAAGGAAATAAATCAACTTAGTTAATACAAATATTTACCATAAAGACTAATTACTAATTAATTATATGAGTAAATGTATCAAATCAATGGACAATCATTAATTCATAACAATACACAAGTTTTGAAACTTTTAAATATTTAATGTAAGAGTTTTGAAAAATGTATTGCTTTATAACTATTAGTGTAAATACAAGCGTCATTATGTTTATATGTACGTATCTTTTAAATAATGCATGATATTATATTAGTAAATCATGATATTATAATTTTATTAAGTTAATATACAAAATAAATTTATATTTATTGAGAATAAAGTGGAATAAATGGAGATAAGACGAGAAATAACTGCTGCTAAGAAAGAAAAATAAAGGAGAGAAGATGAGGGAATAAGTGTTGATGAAGAAGGAAATAAAGAAAGAAAAGAAGATAGACATTTTTATAGTGTAAAATAACTATTAATTTTTTAAAATTTAACAAATAATTATATTACAAAAGAAAAAATTTAAATTATGAAATATGAACATAAAAGAGCAAAAGAAAGAATTTCTTTATATAAAGTTATAAATAAATAAAAATATAAATGAAAAACAAATGTTACTAATATTATCTTACATTGGTAAAACTACTATAATTTTGAAATCAAACTAATTTGTCAAAACCACTATAGTTTTAAAAGAGATAATGCAGAAAGAATATTAACTAATCTCTCTAGAGGTATAGGTTAGAAGAAATTGATGGCTATTTTTGTAAAGTATTTTATAGTTTCTAAAATATTAAAAAAATTATAGTTGGCTCGTATTAAATATTATGAACATGTATGTTTTTCAATTAATAATGAATATTAAAAAATTTATTAAAATTTTAAAAAAATCAATTAAATTATTTATTGTTTGGTATATGTAATTATGTTTGAAATATGTTATATTAAAGAGAATAATAGGGGAGTAAATATTAGTTTGAAACGAAAAATTTAGGCCATAAACTTAAACGAATAGTAAAGATCTTTTTAAAGCATGCATTAATTATGTTTCAGAAATGTGTGTGGTAAAATCTCTTTGTTTGAGTTAATGTCAAATTTTCAGTTGCCACACCATTAACTTCAAATGAATGGCAATCATTTTACTAAAATGCCCCTCGTAGACTAATGAAAATAGTCCAAATAAATAAGAGCGTTCATTTACGTGATTTATTATTTTCACAGTTCGTTTATTTTGGTTTAATTTTTGTTAGTTACGTGTTTTGAATATTGAATCCTGTTACACAACTATGGGAACATTATTTTACATTGGTTGGTGTAGGATTATAAGGCACGCAGAAAAAATATAAAGTAATCGAATATCAATTGTTTTAGTATTGAATAAAAAAAGGTACTTATTTTAAATTGATTATTTGCTTGACGTTGAATTATTGTGAATATAAAACTATCCCGTAGTAAAACATAATTTTTGTAGTAGAGTATAAAATGTTTTTCAACGTACGATGATGAATGTGAATGTTGGAACCCACCTGTGAAGACAACGCAAATCATAGGAAAGTGGTGGGAAAGATACGATGAGCTGACTCGAACAGGGTTGGAATTGGCACAAAGAAAAAAAGGAGAAAATTGTCAAACATATATTAAGAAAAAAAATTTGGTTTCCTAAGAGGGGTCACAATCCTATCGCATGCTTTTACTCCTTTTCAATTTTTTATTGTCACATTTAATATGTAGTCGTCATTCATTAGTATCATAATTATTCTACACAAACAATTTTATATATTTTCTAAAATGAAACCAAGTAGCCATATATAATAATAACCGATTGAAATTGAATTTGTATGACCAAGACCAAACCCAACAATAAAATCTGTATTAAATCCACCTCTTTCATAAACCCAACTTTCCCTTTTGACTATACTTCATCACAATACAATTCTCCAACCCCTTCTCTCTCTCTCTCTCTCTCTCTCTGAAAATGGAAGACGCTGAAGAATGCATCACTGGGCTTTGTTTGGGCCTTGGAATGGGAGGGTATGTCCCAAAAAAGGGTAAGCAGAAAGAGAACAGACCCGTGCTAGACTTAGCTTTTGAGCTTTGTCCTAAAGGGGAAGCCATTAACTTGAATCATGATAAGGTAGAGAGCACTGATTCTGATAACAGCAACAACAACAAAGGATGCAGAAAAAAACTCAGGCTTTCCAAGGACCAATCATCCATGCTTGAGAACAGCTTCAAACTTCATACCACTCTTAATCCGGTATATATTCACCTTTTCTCCTTCTAATTTTTATATATTATATGTATGACACATACACGTAACGCTATTCATGATGATTTTGCTGTCTATACATGATCATTTGTATCATACATATTCATCAGTTAATTGTGTTCTGTTGTTTATGCGTTGGTTTTGGTTCCACATGCAGGTCCAGAAACAAGCACTGGCTGATCAATTGAATTTAACGACAAGACAAGTGGAAGTTTGGTTTCAGAACAGAAGAGCAAGGTACGTTAATTATATATAGCTTTCGTTTCATTGATGTATATATATAGGTTTGTTTATTCTTGATGAATTGCTTTGCATCGAATATCTGGGTTTTTTCAAAGCTGAATGTTTAAGGGAGTAGAGATGAAAAGTGAGAAAAGAAAAGGGAGAGTTGTGAGTTTTCCACGGTTTTATTTTGTTTATTTAATAAATTGTTAATTGTGTTGACTATATGGACCTATGGCGTGCATTAAATTTGAGATTTAAATTGTTCAGGACGAAACTGAAGCAGACAGAAGTGGACCGTGAGTGGTTGAAAAAACAGTGTCAAAATCTAAGCGATGAGAACAAAAGATTGAAGAAGGAATTGCAGGAACTACGTGCACTTAAGGTTGGACCATCATCGCCTCTCTGCATTCAACTATCCAAAACGGCAACTCTGACTATGTGTTCTTCGTGCGACAAACTAGTAAAACTGAATGAAGGAAACAACAATATAGGGTTAGAGGGTACAAATTGATACATCAAAATTGGAATATCATCAACCACCTGTTGCTACACGTAACCCAAAACCTTTCTAATTATGATTACAATGAAAAACAGTACATACCATATATATATTATATTATATATTCCTCCGGTCCCCACATCGAAGAGAGAGGAAACTGGGGCGGCTCAGATAGATACGTAGTTAGTAAATCAGGTGTCTCTTCTCTTGTAGATTTATTCAATTTAAACTAATTAATCAAAATTATTTATTTCTCATTTGTTTATTCATTATTTTTGTATGTGTGTGCGTTTATGTACGTATACGATGGTACGGATAAGGAATAAGGTTTTGAATGGCTGAAACTCAAAGATAAAATAATTCCCTAAGTGAGACCACTGATCAGAGATTAGGGCTGTAAAGTTGGAATATTATTAAATCTGTGTTAGATAGGATTTTGTTTTATATCTGCGATCCATGACGTGAAACGTTGGCATTTTCATGCTTCACAAGAATCCAAACCATATATATATAGAAGAATGTGAGTTTTCATTTGTATATTATTGGTGGGTGGTCCGAAGGAAATCGTAGGGAAATTTCACAACAATTAATTTTTGAAAAAACTGAATGAGGGTTGTTTAGTGCGTAATGTGTGTGGAGAATAATGAGCAATTGTGTGTGTGTTTTTTGAGTGTTGAGGTGGTTCTTGAACCAACCCACAAGACAAGACAGGAGTAGGTTGCATTTCATAATAGGGCAAAGTTCCATTGAGAGAAAGCGCATGGAATTTGCTAAGTCATAATCCTAACATTATCCAACTAAGTGCCAACATCCAAATCTCAACAGAATCATTACTAAGAGACAGTGGCTGCCCTTATCATGCCACCACACACACTAACGTAGTTTTAGACAAACTTTATAGCGTCTTTTAAGGGATCGCAAATCAATTCAAACACACTGTTTTTCACAAATCCAATGCTTCTTCAATCAGAATTCATAAACAATATTTGTAGTGAGTAAGTTATTTTTCCATCAAATATTTTATAGTGTAACCTCTTACTTAGCACAAGTATTTCTCATCAAATTTTGTAGACATGGTGTTCTTCAGAACACATGCGAATACTAGTTCTATACTATAAATCCAACCTACCGGTGTTTGCATAACTATAATAGAGAGTAATTACCATGCTATTATGATAGTGATTATCTTAAAAATATTTTTGAAGCAAGAAAACCTTGCATTTGTCTGCGAAAAGGTTTCATAATTACCCAAGTTGACAAGCATACTTTCAACTTCCAACCATTAAACATTACTATGTCACACAGTAATAAGCCACCATCAATTAATTTATGCCACGATGACACCATTATAAATTCAATTCAACTTTTATATACCTATATATCTTTAGGTAATTAATTAGTTATAAAAAAATTCATGGAAAATTAGTTTTTTCTTTTTTATCAAGAGAATTTAACATGGTTTGACATACAATGTTTATATCTACGTCTACGACTACATTAGAAAATCTTTTTTTTTTCTGGTATATCTCAAGCTTTACACAGGGTCTCTTATGTAGTAAAATAGAGACATCTCACAATTCTAAGCGATGTGGAACTAAATCAAACACCATAATACTAACCATTTTTATATGAATTAGTATTTTCTATTAACTTATTTCATCATGACTTTAATTGTATGCATATTATTAGAGTGTAAAGATATTTTTTAACACTGTTAAACTAATTATAATATGCAATAAATATAATATATATGAGTATAGTAATCTATAATTGGTCGAAAAAGCAAAAAAGGAAAGTGAACAATATGTTAGGGTAATTTACTTTTCTATTCCAAAAATCTTTATACTATTCTAGCCAATTTGTTTAATTTTATATATGTATTACGTACTAGAGTTCAATTAAAATGTGTTAGCAATTTTATATTTACCGTACATGATCAAAATTAAACTTCTTGTTATGATGAATTAAAATAATACATACTCAATGATTGAATACAAAAACTTATCCAATTTTATGTAAAACAAACTTGTGATGAGTATTATTCACATGAAATTTGGAAACTATAATTTGACCAAAACGTTGAACAAGAATTCCTGTAGAAGTACAAACATGGCCGTACCGTATATACATACGATTATATATAGGAGTCCAACATAATACTAATTAATTAGTCAATTTATAAAAATAATGGATTCTTCAAACATAATTACGTGGGTCCCCATTGCCCACTGAGCAAGCTTAGAATTGATATACCTTGCCACTTAAGCAAACTCTGTTTAATTAAAACTTGTTTTCTATGCAAATAAAATTTGACTTTTACTCATAATTTATGAAATTGTATTTTTGATTTTGAGAGAAAAAGAATGGAAGAAAGCATAAGCAATGATCTTGGTCACACCAATCATTTGGTCATAGGAATTGAATAATAATAACAAGGTTAGCACAGTGGTGTGAAAAGAGGCATGGCTTCGTAGACATTAAACTATAACAAATAAATAATGAATGGTACAATGTAATCTCGAAGGTTGTCCTTGTTCAATACTCCAACTAATCAAACTTAACCCTAGGAAGGATACCACCGATTTCCTTCTTCATTTCAATTCCACAATTTTTTTTTTTTTTAAGTAAAAAAGTAGTAAATAAATAAATAAATAAAATGACTACTACACTGAGAAAGGTCAACTGTGTGAAAACAAAAGCATGAATCAAAATTGGCCCACGCAATTCAGATTTGGGTCATCATCATGGCCCACACAAAATTGCCTACTACTCCTTTTTGCACCGCCACAGAAGCAATTCAAAGAGGCCGTCACATATGCCAAAATATTCATGTAATATATGCAACAAATTCAATTCATCAAAGTGCGATACTTTCATGTGCACCCAAGCAAATTGATTTCAGTTCGTGCTTTTAAGGGTGAAGTACGAGTACTGATTTTTTTTTTATGTTATTTTTTATTAAATATTAAAAATATATTGGGTTAATATTTTAAATACTTTTTTAATATATTTTAAAATATCAAAATTAATGATAATCAATGTATTATGAAAATACAAAGAAAAAAAAATTCAAAAAATAATCTAAATTCGCCGATTACTTACGATATTATAAATAAATCCTTAGATTTTTAAAATAAGTAAAATAAGCAAATGGTTATAATTTATTATAAATAATGTTAAAATCATTTACATAAATTATCATATCCTATAATTAACATATAAGATTCTTGTATGTTTAAGCTGATTCAAATATTATAAAAAAGTTATAAAGTTTTTTAAATTTAAAAACGAAAAGAAACATGAAGAACGCAAACTTATCTACATATCTATCTTTTTCAGGTCATTTACAAGGTTACCATACAATATATATATATTTAAAAAATATTTATATATTCTGTTATGATTTTTTTTTCTGTGAATTAGTTTCAATTTATACGCAATTAACTTTTTCAACAAATTTTAAGTTTTAATTTTGTAAATGAAAAGATATAATTAAAAAAATATACTTCACTAGATTGAATTAATCAGATTTTTTGCTGCTATTATTTATTAATGATATTAATACATTTAATAAAAATGTATTATATATGTTTTACCTCCTTTTTACTCGGACTGATGCAATTAAAATTGAATTAACAAGTGAATTCACTAAAATAAAATAAACATTTATGTAATACACATATTATAAATATTAATTCTAAAAAATCAGAAAAACATCATTGTTATGCAAAAGATCGATTAACAACGGCATTCATACATTTTATTACCTCCTTTTCTCAATTCAATAATTATGGTTGAACCCACATATATTTGTTGATGAAATATGTGATGAATATTAAAAAAATATTTTTTATGAATATTTGTAGGTAATGGATTCCATGGTATCCAATCCATGAATACATACTAATAATTATTAACAAAAATTTTATTGGTATACTTTTTTTAAATTCAATTAATCAAAATAAATTAATTAGTGAAAAAAATATTTATTATGAGATAATCAAATTTGACTTCATATAATTATTTATTTTATTTGAATTTACAAAATTGATGTTATTTTGTAAGAGATTAATTTTTAAAATTTATATTTTGAGTCAATTAATTTAAATTTTCCTTTTAAAATACTAAAATTATTTTCATTAACATTTTATTGATTAATTTACTTAAGCTTTACTTAAAATATATTTTTATTTAAATTTATATTTTAAATATTTTTAAAATAATTTTATTTAGAAATTTCAAAAATAAAATATAAAAAATGCAGGTATTTATGGATGGCATTACAAAAATATTTGTGTCCACATGTATTCATGAATAAAATCTATAAGCGGATAGTTGGTACTTGCAGATATTTATTAACCATGGATAATGAGTAATGGGTGTTTTAATACAATAAACATTCACTTAAGTCCGCGTTTTTATCTTGAGAGTTTGATAGGGAATTAATTGAGATGCATACTTATATGAAATTTTAAGAGTCATATTACAATATGAAATATTAGAGGTCATATAATTACAATATGAGATATTATGAACGTTAAAAATTTGTAGAAATTATTAAAATATGAGAGATATAAGATATATATTATAAGAAGGAAATATTGTAATTAATTAGCTATGTATTTCTTTTAAGAAAAGTGATGGTCAAATAAAGCTTTCTGACTTAGCAATTTACATCGGTTCACTATTTTAATTAATTTTCATTTATATTATTTGTGTAAGGCCCACTTTTCGTTCTGCCCTTTTATTTAAAGGCTACCCAAACTATTGGGCCTTAGGGTTGGCCCAAAGGGGGAAACAGACCTAATCTGTCCTAACCCTAACTTTGTGCTCACTTTTTGTAAAACAGAACCCTCACCTCCTTAGAGCTGTTGCCGTCTTCCTCCGCTAGGGTTCCAAAGTATACTCAGTTTCACGTTTAGCTTGACCTCGCTTTGGCTCACGTAAGTGTTCCCCAACTCATACTTTTCAATCTTTGGTCTTATTCCATGGTCAATGTTAGGGTTACTGTAGTAAACACACTCTGTTCGTTTTTTCAGCTCCATAATCTTCTCCTAGAGCTGTGGTGCTCCGCTGTTCGGTGTCGAAGTCTTAAACTAGCTCATTCCAAGTAAGGGAAGCTAGACCTTACTATATTTTTGGTAGAATCTGTTTATTTGATGTGTATATGATGATTGAATGGCCTGTGTGAGAATATAATCGGTTGAAAATGTCGGTTGAATTGTTTGGATGTGTGTGGGTGGTTGTTACTCGAGAGAACAATGGTGAGTAGTGGTCTTCTCGCCCAAGTGAGCCTGCCTCGCCCAAGCGAGCCTGCCTCGCTTAGGCGAGATTAACAGAGGCTCGCCCAGGTTTTCCCACGCGAATGGTCGCTCAGGTGACTAGCTCTATTTTTGAGCGAGCGAGCGTCTCGCTCAGGCGAGGAGGGTCTCGCCTTAGCGAGAATGCGCAGAGGTCACTATACATGTATGTCGAGCTCTCGCCTGGGCGAAGAGGGCTTGCCTGAGCGAGAGACCCTCTCACTTGAGCGAGACCTTTCAGCCTGAGCGAAAAGCTGAGCGAGATTACGTTCTGGTGTGATGTTTTCTATACTCTTGGATGTTTGGCTTGTATATAAGTGAATTATTACATAATGGCATGAGGGCAAATGGATATGCATGATTGGGAGGGTGTATGAGTTGTGAATGATGAACTTGAATGAATCTTGGCATGTAATGGAATGGTTGGTTATGAAAGTGGCATGGTAATGAGATGAGTTGAGATTTGGTATTCATGGATGGAGTATGATGAGTTGGTATGGGTTTGATCTGAAACCTGAGAGAGATTGGTAACAAAGGTCGACATAATATATGTACATGCATGATAAAATCTTTCTTGATTGTTTGAGTATGATTGGTACGCGTCAGTGCGTAATTCCTTGAAATCTCTAGGTGAGATTTCAGGGTCGTGCTTCAGTGGTCAGGACGTAATTCCATGGCCCCTGCTAGTGGGTGTCCATGGTGGTGCCTCATCTATATAATTCGGTAAGAATTCAAGGTAAGGATTGCATCCTGACACTTTAAGTAGTCAGTTAGTCTCACTTAAAGCGGACTGACTCTTGTGGTGAGAGTAGCAGGAGGCCTGAAACTCACTAAGAGCTAACCTTGTGTGTGGGGGATTGATTCATTATAATACTTGTAACACATAGTTCGGGGGTGAGCAGAGGTATCCACCACAAGTGCAAGCATCCGCTGAATCCGACCAGATTATATGTATCCGGATGAGTCGAGTCGTAGTGTATTGATGAAATGTTCATAACATGCTCAGATGATGTATATGTTGTTGATTGTGAAAGTATGTCTGATTGTATGATAAAATCACTTTTGGCTCTAGCTTACCCTTCTGTTGTGTGCTTCGTATGTGTGGTTCTCTCTTTTGTGATGATCATCAATTCGTTGATGTGAGCAGATGCGAGGAACACCTGTGGTCATCAGGGATGCGATGGTTCCGCTGCTTAGTCATCTGCATCTTCTACTTTGGGTGTTTTCTTTTTGGGTTGTGGCTCATGTATCAGCTTAACTCTTAATTTCCTATTTTGTTCATGTTGAACTTTGTATCCGTTTAGTTTTGGCATCGTGGTGTGCTTTGGATAGCTGTAAAGAGTTAAGTTTAAACTCCAAAACTGCACTATTATATTTTATTTGTGTGACGTTTTATTTTAATTATGTTTATTAATTAAAAGGGACGTTACAATTTGTACATCAATAATATTCTTAACATAACTCAAATAACAAATATTAAATTAGAAATATCTAGAGAAGAATAACCATAAATACACAAAAAATAACTATTTTTTTTACACGGTCAAAATTGATCCTCTCATGCTCTTATTTATATTCTAATACAGTTTCTATAAATTCTATAAATTATATTTCTGCGATTTTTTTTAAAGAGTGGTTGATGTAAAACTATAAATATTAAAAGTATAAGGCAATTAAATTAGAAAAATATGATTGCAAATGGAGAATACTTTATGAAACTGAGTTGTTAATTTATTCAATAATTTTATATAAATGATTTATTCTATCAACGTCAATTCTCTCTTTAGACTGTAACCCCATCTAATAATTCATTTTTTTTTCTTTAATTAGATTGAGAATAGAGAAGCATCATCCTTTGTTGAGGAGATAAACACATTCTGGCTGATTTTGCTGGCCATAGATTATAGTAAATTTCTTTAATCATAATAATGCATGTTTGAAAATTTTAGATTTATACAACTATCATTTAGGTTAGTTGATAACTATTGCACTATTGTAATCAATTTAGTTATTGATCTTAAGTTTGAGTTCTAAATTATCTATAGTATCTTTAAAAAAATCTAAGATCTATAATTAAAAATTATTTATAGATACATCTATATTCAACAGTTTAAAGTTATATATCTCTTCAGCACATTTAATATATGAATCAAATTCACCATAGAAATTGAGACTGAAATTAATTTGAGATTGATCCTATTCATTACCAACCCTAATAGTCATCATCAATGCTCCTTTAACAGCTCTTATCCATATCACACCTCTAACTTTGAAATCATAATTTAATTTAAAATGTAAAATTGACAAACTATTTTCAATTTAAAATGTACACTCGAGAGAATAATCCCACAATAACATCACTAATTTTTATTCTAATTTCTTACTTGATTCTGTGCAATAAAGTACAGTTTTCCATGCTACCGAATAACTAACTCATGATAATTCCCAAAAGGGCACTACCACAGGGGGAACAAGTTCCATTGCTTTCAGTGACCTCCTAAATGAAAGTCAAGGCCAAAGAAGTTCCGTTTTCTCTTTTGTTCTCCCTTCTTTGCCGCATAAAAAAAGTAAACTCCAAGAAAGAAGAATGATGTAAGTCAATACCTTGATTTTGTTTGTTGAAAAACCAGAGTGGCATAAATTAACTCATTCCATGCATCAGGGACTCCAGGAAGACACCAATGGCTGCAGTCTTGCTTCCTTGTAGAGACTTTCTTCCCATCCAAGTTAACCTTGCCATAGACAGATGGGTGACCATCCTTCCTAAAATTGGTCAGTTTTGTGATATTTAATAACTTTACTGGAAACTTCATTCCCTGGATCACTTCCTCCACTATCTTCATTTTCAAAGGATAGTTATTCAGGATGGAACCATTAAAAGCTGGTTCAGTTTCACCGTTGCATGATCCACCTGAGTCCCAGTCTCCACCCCTGCCAAATGTTAATTATCAATGTTATTTGGTTGAGAGAGCAAGTGGTGGTGTGGAATTGGTTTCTTCTATTATTCTTTTCTCCATTATTATGATGTGGATTACAGCAATAGGTTTCCTATTTCTTTTACACAGACATGATCCTCAGTATTATTATTAGTAGACTGGAAAGAGAAGGGGCCAAGGATTTTGTGTCAATAAATATGTGAAAAAGAAATCAATACCTGAAATGGGCATTAGAATATCCGCGATAGTAGACAATCTGTTTACGCGGATTGATATTACGATCGATCCATTTTCCCCAGGTCTCCATAGCCTTTTTGTAAGCCTCCACTGCATCAAATTTTGGATACAGATAATCACCTTCTTTATAGTAATTTATCCTGCACAAATCAGACACTATCACCTTCTTTTGTTCTATGTTTTAAGAAAGTTACGACTATTTTCTTTCTTCATTTTGGTAGATGACTAATTTAAGGAATGAAAGACAAACCAATTAGCAACTGGTAGCAGTGACTAGTGAATAAAACATAATAAGAAAAAAGGACCAAAAAGTGACAATTCAAATTTTCTTAATTCATAACTTTTGATATTACTGTACACACCAATCTTCCATGTTGCCAAGAGCAGTTTAAAACAAGAGGACGACATTCTTGTGCAGAAAATGTTAGGATGAATCCTTTAATTACTTAAGCAAGCTAGAGTTCAATATACATGGGGAAAGAAAAACACAGTTTCCAAAAATTTATTAAATAAAATCAATGCATATATTAATCAAAGTATGAAATTAAAATAATTGCATCCTAACCCTCGAGCAGTTTTTCCATGAGTCCACCAGTGTCCGGTATTGAAGACAAGAATATCAGCCTTCTTCCAACGACCAGATGTCTTGTCAATACGATCTATTGACAACGTAGGATTTGAGCTCCCTTGTGAATTAAGACGAATTCCTTCCTTTACAAGGAAATGAGATCTCACAAATATCACCGAGATATTATAGTCCTGTCCAAGTATTCCAAAATCTTAGCACACTATTTTTTTTATAAGCACAATATACTGCAGTCGGTCCATACACATCTTCTTGATACACAAAAATAAAAATGTCCAGTTGCCTGATCATTTCATATGCAAATTTCATAATAATACAAATACTGTACTCAATAGGAAGTTATGAAGTTTTAACTTCTGAAACTACAGCATCAGCTGGATTTATACTCGCCAACAACTTTTATTCAAGTCAACTGGACCTTGAAGAGACAAATTTACTAAGAAATTGAATGGACAAAAAAAAAACTAAGAGAAAACAATAATATAAAAGCAGATCATAGTATTAGTGCATATAAGTTAGAAGAAACTAAATATGCAAGATAAAATTTTACCACAAATTTAAAAACAAAGTAGCCTCTTCCTTTTGTTATTTTGTGTCCATGTATCTCATACATTCTGCTCTTATTTTGCAGGCCTTCACGTAATACACACAGAATGGACTCAAATTGGTTCCGGTTCATAGAATCTCCAACAAGCATTAGTCGTTTACCTTTCAATCTTACCAGGAAGTCTGTGGCATTAAACCTTCAAGTAGAATATGAAAGAAATTAATGAAGCACATATGAATAGTTAATTTCTAAACTATTAAAAGATACAGAGCAAAGAATAATTGTTCAAATACACTTTAGTGACTATATGTAATTAACTGTTACATCACGCTATATTGTATATGAGATGCCTTTTGTCAACAGAAAATCATTAGTTGAACACTAGAAGAGACAAGTTTGTTTTATTAAGCCTTCATATATCAACAGAAAATCAAAAGTTGAACATCTGATGAGAAAAAAAGGTCAAACCATCGTCTAACAGGCCATAAAATAACAACTGCAGGTTGCTAGTGTTAAACTATAGAGAAAATACAGAACAAGGCTAAAAGTAATTTAGTTCCTTGTACATTATGTCATATGACAGAGGATTCAACATTCCCACTTCTCAACTACAGAAACAGCGCAGCTCTTTGAATGAACATCAGATAATAGTTTTTAAAGGGAAATGTGGGACATGGTTAACAACAAAGCATCGTGTGGAATTTGCTGATAAAAAAAAAAAAAAAAAAAACTACCACCTAAGCTTCAGTGGAATTTGAGATTCTATATGTATGCATGTTGTCTTTATAAGCTAACTTTGCAATGGCTAATTTACATTATAAGATTAAAGAAAGAATAGGATGCGCATGGCATGTGCTTCTTTGCATGTCAAATCGAGTTTCCACACACCACCAAGTAAACAAATGTTTGAACCTTTTTAGAAATGTTCCCACGACCATTTCGAATAAAAATACAGATCCCATAACCTGAAATATTGCTACCAGAAACTATGTTGTTAGAGGAACCAAACTAATTAGGTAAACATTATTTTCAATTTTCACGGGCATGGGTACCTTACCATTTTTAGAGCTCTTTAATCTGAATCTATAAAAGCAAAAATCAGTGCTGAAAATTCATTTTCTCAAAATCACCTAGGATAATCTGATACATCAAAACTTCATGTTCATTTTCTCACAATCACCTAGGATAGTCCGATACATCAAAACTTTATGTTCGACAATGTTTTACTCTCGTTAAGATGTTTGAATTGCAAAAGTTGTTGAATTCAAGCTGGGTCCCCCTTGGGGAACATCCATATCAAGTTTATGCAAGAGAAGCATGTTTACTCACTCTCTAAAGTTTCATAGAATACACACAGCCCTCATACTTGAACACATTAACCCAATCATTCTGAAACCAACCTCTATCTATTATGATCCTCATCAGAATAAGTGGAGGCATAAAATGCAACAGGCAACTGCAATTTTGTCATGTGGAAGGTAACGGCAATATATCCACTAGCACTAAAATCTCACATGACAAGAGAATTTCTAATCCATCACTTTCCATAATCAGTCACACTTTTATGAAACTCCACTCGAGTAATATCTATGAAAACAGAGACAGATACAAAATGTTCACGCTATTAATTTTTGTTTTGGTTCGCTGCAAGAGGATTGATTCCGCATAAGTAGCTATAAAAGTTAACCAAACACAAAAGCATCAGAAATTGGCAGATGAAGAAGAAGCAGCAGCTAGAGTTTGTGTGCGACCCCAAAATTAAGCAAAAATACCTGAAACCTGTTTAGCAACAAGCATAGAAAAAATGAAAATGCAACAGAGAGAGTACCTGGGAAGATCACAGGCATCCGGTTTCCAGCGCCATTTGGTGTAGAGCGTGTCGGTCCTTCCGTTAGCTTTGCAGTCATAAGCCTCGTCCACGTAAGGGCACGAACCCGGTTGGTAAATCGGGTAGTTATCATCCCTCACCCACGTTCCCGTGAACAAATCGCACTCCTTCACATTCAACACCGCATCGTCGCCAACAGTTTCCTTTACCTCCGTTACCGGTTGGGCATCAGATTCAGCGTCGGTAACATTGACAGTGTAACCGACGGAATCGCCAACAGTTTCATTTACTTCCGTTACCGGTTGGGCATCAGATTCAGCGTCGGTGACATTGGCAGTGTAACCGACGGAATCGGCAACAGTTTCATTTACTTCCGTTACCGGTTGGACATCAGATTCAGCGTCGGTGACGTTGTCAGTGTAACCGACGGTGAGGGTTTGAGTGGTGGCAGGGGAGGAGGGTGGAGGCGGAGGTGGTGGTGGAGGAGGAGGAGGAGGGGAAACAGGTTGGACGCGGAGGTAAAGATCTGGGTGAATGGGGGAAGCGGTGTGAAGAGTGGTTCTGGTGGAGAAGAAGACGATGACAGAAATGAGGAACAATGCGAGGAAGAAGAGAGTGGGTACTGTGTAAGGCCTCTTCTGGGAAACCATCTTCCTTCACTCTCAAACATACCAACACCTTCCAACAACAAACATGCGCAATACTTTTTCCATTTTTCTAATTACAAAACATTCTGGTAATAACATAGATTCTATGTATGACCAAATATTTTGGTTGTGGTCATAAATGATAGGTCAATGACAGGTTCTAACTATAATGTTGTTAATGAATGGTATAATTAAAAACAAAATTTAGTAGTCATATTAGCCTAAAATATCAAAAGGGTATCTTGGTTTTCCCATAGATTTCAAACATAAGTGCTATGTAATAAGCAAGATGAGAACAAACTTTGACTGTCCTATACAATATTTATCGTATTCATAGACATAAAAATTATTAGCTGTCTTAATAACTCAAGAATCTTCCTACTGAAATTATAAAATCATACTATTGGTCTAATCTTTCGATCAGAACAATATAAACATTAGGATATGAAGAGTTACTCATAATTATAATGTAGGAAAGAGTTTAGAAGCGTAGACATTGTCAAAGAGCTTTCTATGTCTGTGTGTTTCAAAAATTGAAACACTTAAAATATCTAAAAATAGACTGTTTGGACTTTTAAAAATAGAAACCCTTAACTTGTCCAAATATAGCCTCTGTTATGCAATTCTCTGAAGTTATATGTTAATTATGGTGTGGTCTATGATGTACAATCAGAAATCTTTCAACTTAAAATCATTGTATAGCACTAGTTGAACAAAAGACTCCCTAACCTATGCAGCACTTGCATGTAATGGTTTTGTTTTGTAACAATCCCTGCATCAACACTTTCTGCATAAATCCCTACCCCCAACAAGATAGAATGGAGAATATTTTTCTCCGTCAAACTGTTGATGCAGCAGAAAGCATGCTGCAAAAAATGTGCCAAAGGTGTGCTGAAAACTTAAACCATGGGTAGCACCTATCCCTTAAGTATGTGAATGTCATATTCAAATGCAAAGAGCAAATGTTCCAATGATTCCTCTTCACTAAGGATACCAGATCTCATCCAACCCGTACATAAGAATTTTAATTTCTTCATGTTTTCACAATAATCATCTGTGTTGTGTTCTTTTTGTATTTTCTCCTCAACTCAATTTTGATCGGGTCATTGTCGACTTAGAGATATTTGCGAACATTTTTTCTTAGGTCAATTAGGATTTTTTGTTGACGTGGAAAGGATTTGTTTTTCATTTACATTGTTAAGATTACTTTTGTTGTAGCCCACTAATTGAATTTGAATCAATGTTTTCACGGTCAATACTGAGATGAGTATTTTTTTTTTAATGAATGTTAATTAAATGCTTTTGTCGATGTTTATTGTGCTTGATTTGGTTAATGTTGTTCGTGATTGAAGTAGTTTTTTTTATTGTTATTAAAATGAGAAAATTTACAATAATAACATAACCTTTAGCTGATTATTCCTCTATTTTTGTTGCACTACCAACCTAACTGAGCGAATCCTATAAGTTCATCACCCTTTTCCTTCTCTCAAATCATTATTTTGTAACGAAAAATAATTTTATACTAAATATAAATAATAATCGTCGAGGGTCGGAAACCCCGACTCAATCCTAATTAATCAAATATTCAAAATATTGAACAAAATAAATATCTCCAATTTTAAATCATAAAGATTAAATACATAAAATTTACAAAACTAATTATATATACTAACATAAACATAGGTGATATCGTATTTGTGTGTCTGCATCTTTAAAGTTTTGAAAAAAAAAAAGATGATTGGAACTAATAGTAAAAACTATTTGAATATTAGCATAGAAATTACAAATATGATGAAAAAAAAATAGAAAAAAAAATGAAATTGATGACAAATTTTTCTTTTAAAAATTTAATATAGCGGTTTCTATTAAAAAGTTAGTTAATATAAAGGGTAAAATTGAATTTTAAAATGTGTACATAAAAATAGGAAATCTTTTTATATATAGGTATAAAAAGATGTTGGAAGTAATAGTAAAAAATATCTAAATATTAACATAAAAACTACAAATATGACAAAGAATCAAAAGAGAAAAGAAAATGAAACTCATGGCAATTTTTTTAAAATTCAATATAGAATTGGAATCATAATGTGTACACAAAAAAGAAATCATTCTCATATAAGTGTAGATAAATAATAAAAACTAATAAAAAAATAAAAATAAAATATAACTGCAAGGAATAGAGGCGATGAGCAGTGATGGTTCGCGACAAAAGTGGTTTGAAGGGAGAAGAAGAAGAAACCCAGGTGCCAGCAAGAAGAAGTGGTGGCAATGGCGACCTGTGGTGATGAGACTTGCAGTGGAAGTAGACGTTGTCGTGACTTGGCGATGACAAACAACTTGGCGACGACGATGACAAGACTTGGCAAGAACAATTTTGCGACTACTAAGGCCACCTCAAGGTAAGGTAATTAAAATACTTGATCTAGGCCTCCAGAAAAAATAAGGCCTAAAAAAATTACTACTAATATTTCTTTATTATAAAATTATGTTTAAGAAAAAAAGCCTAAAATTTTTGTTGTTGTATTAATATAACTCTATTAAATTAATTATAAAATTATGTCTAAGAAAAAAAATGACTCAAAAATTTTATTTAATTACTAATATAATTCTATTAAATTAATTATAAGTTTATGTTTGAGAATAAAATTTAATTTAATTATTATTATTTTTTGTTAATTTTTATTGGTATTAAAAATGATTATTAATCAGTTAAAATCTTTATTTAGTAAATTATAATTTTGTTTAAAAAAATATTAGTTATCTTTATTATTTTATAATCTATCTATATTCTATTTTCTTTTTTTATCTCTTTATCTCTATGTGAATTATCTTGGCTCTCCTTGTTTTATTCTCCTTTAAGAGTCATTGTTTTATGATTTTGGTAGATTACATTTCTTAAATCTTATATTATTCATGTGTACTAATTTTTTCATTCTCATGTTTTGTTAGTATGTTTTTTTCTTTCTATTTATGTTGGTGTTGTGTTTGTTTTGGATTTATATTAGAATTAGAAATGTGTTTCTCTTGTCCAGTTTTGTTTTTCTAATACTTTTCGATTTACAAGTTTCAAAGAGTTTTTTTACATATATCTTGATGAGGAAATGTAATTTTTCTAAAAAAATATTAATTATATTAAGATTTAGTCTTTTGATGGATAATAGATTAATTAGAGCATAGTTTAATATTTGATTTTCTGTGTAAAGATAATTCAAGTTTAAGAAAAAAAAACTTTTTATCGAGGTGAGAAGAATAATAATTTTTTTAATTATTTTTATTAATAATTAATCTTAAAATCAATTCTACATGTTTGTGAAAAAGTTGACATTTAAAAAAGCAGAAAGAGACTTCAAAATCTAGTATTGAGTTTACTTCATAAATATGTTTTATTGTTTTAACTCCTTTATATATATATATATACATATATATATATATATACATATATATATATATATATATATATATATATATATATATATATATTGGAAACAAAATCAGGTTTTGTTGGTTTAGCTAATTCATTATATATATACTTATTTTTAGTAGTATTTTACATATTATAATTTTTTATTTTATATAAAAAATATACAAATATGTCACTTAAAAAGTTTGATTTATTTTCAGAATGAATTCAGAAGAGAAATTATGTATTTGGAAAATGATAAATCAATTGACATTATTAATTATATAAAAATAATATGTCTATTTTCATATTTTCAAATGCATATGTAACTTATAAAATAAGATTAATAATTTCATGTTTTTAATAATGTTTTAAGAAATATTAAAATATAAAATAAATTTAGTTATGACAATTTAATAAATAATTTTGTATAAAAAATTAAAAAATAAACTTTAAATAAAAAATTTAAATTTCTAAGTTTGTTTAAGGTCTTTTAAACTTTTGAGTTGTGTCTGAATATTATTGTAACTTTTATCAAATTTTATATCATCAATAATTTTTTATTTAAATATTAAATTATAAATCCAAATACTATGATTATTTTTACCAAACTATTTAATAATACTGCAGTGATAAAGTTATTTGAATTTTTGATATATTTTAAAAAATTATATAAATTATATAAACTTTTATCTATAAACCAAACATTTTTATGCGAAGAAAAAGTTTAAATTTAAATATAACCAAAATACCCCCTAAATATTGGTTATGAAGTGCATCTGTCAAAAAAGCATTTTACATGTAACGCATACATACACACACATTCACACATTTTTAGTTGTTAAAGTAGACGTACTTCTGAGTTATCTAGCAATTGACGTCCCTTTTATAGGCATTCACCTTCAACCGTTAGATCTTCTCACATCAACAGACACGGATTCTGACCATTGATTGCCCTTCTCGAGATATTAACCTGACATTCCGGTAGCGTTTATTGATAAAGACGTTAAAGGTTACACTTCTAATAAATACAAGCGGAAACACTATAATGGCGTGTGAGCTCATTTTGTTATTATACTATTAAATTAGAATTAACATTTAATACTTATTTATTATTTTTAATTTTACATATTTATTTGAATATATATATATATATATATATATATATATATATATATTTTTTTTTATTTATTTTATTGTAGAGGCACTATATATCTCCATTGAATCCTTTGAAGTCTTCACATCAGTCTTCTAAGAAAGCATCTGTGGTGACAAAATTTCTGCATAATGGCTTTTCGCATCAACCAAACTTTTCTTTTGGGGCTTCTATGCCTTGCTTTGGTTTTTTCTTCAGGTAAAGAGAAAAAGGCTTTTTATCTCTTATGCTACATTTTGAATCTGGAATTGAAGTGAAAAGCTATGAAGCCCGGACAAGCCTTATTAATGGTGTGTTCTGAGTTCGATATGTATCGGACACCAACACTTCTACGACACGTATTAGTAAAGTATTTAATTTAAAAGAGTTTTTTTTTTTTTATCTTTAACATGATTTTGACATAACTCCTATATAATGTTAAAATCACAAATTCAATGATTTTCTAAAAAGTCTATAAATTTATAAATTTATCACACAAATTTCTATTATGATTATAAAAATAAGGAAAAAGTACTATATGATCACTACTTTTCACTTTTTTTGATATTAAATAGATAAATTTGATTTATTTATGTATTAATTGTCAATGTATTAGTTAAAAGTTTGAAAATAATATGAATATACATGACGTGTCTATATCCTATATTTTTTCAATTTAACCGTATGTTTGTGTTCGTGTCATGTCGTGTATCAGAATTCATAGGTGAAAAGTGATTTTGTGGTGATTACAGGATTAGCAGAAGATTGGGGCCTCCCAGGACAAAGCTGCCAAAAAGACAGATGCACTAATACCGTAGAGTGTAGTTATAAATGTGTTAAGTATGGTTTCAGGAAGGGAGGTACATGTGTAGCATGGGCTCCTGGCCTTATCATCTGCTGCTGTTACACATAACTTAATTCTTCAACGTATTATCAAAATAAAACAAAGTTTGCATTCAAACTTTCATTACTCAGAAATTTATCTACTGTCTTTCAATCTTGTTCAATAATATGAAATTTTATATTAATGTGTTCAGATTTCGTCAAATTTTATATATTCAATAACATCAAAAAATATCTATATTTTAGATTTATGTGATAAAAATTTTCAAAAGATCAATCTAAATCTTGACCATATTTCCATTGTCTCAAATTTTTAAATATAACTGATTTAATAAAATAATTAAAATGAGTAGTCTTTTTCTCCTTTGTCATCAAACTTTTTTCTCTTCTCACTTGGAATATGAGGATAGGTAACACGTCAATAAATTTTGAAATGATTTACAACCGGTCTCCTTCCACTCCACAAGTCTCTTCATGTGTCATGTTTTGGACTTCTGTTTAAAACATGAACACTCCAATTTATAGCTTCATGTGTGGTGTTAGCAAAATCCTCACCATGTTGAAAAGGGCTATATTATTCCTCTTTGATATACAATTTTGTTGTGGTGTACAAGAAATCGTAAGCTCTTTCCTAATGTCGTGTTTTTTACAAAAGAAATTAAAATAAACGCATAAGAGCATTATTCTCCATCATGATTTGTTAAGAGAGTTTTAATGGCCTTTCCTAATTCTTTTCGAACTCTTGCGTTGGAAGTTTTAAATACACCACAGGCGTATGGCTTCTACAATAAAAATATAGACGCATATTTCCTTGAAAAATCATCACTAAAAATAATTTTTTAATTTTTTAATTATTTGTAGATTAATATGGCAACTAATGCAAAAAAAAATAAAAATTAGTATAATGAAAATAATGCAGATTGGAATGTACCATATCACCTAAGATAAGCAAGAAGGGGTGGGTGTTGATGGTAATACAATGCATTCTAAGTCCATGATTTTAGTTGGCCCAATTTAAAGACACTTTTAAGCTAGTATTTTTACTTTTCTAATACTCTTGTATTAGAGTGTTGTGGGATTTAAGTTAAATTCTTACTTTAGAAAGTGTGAGTGTACTTGAGATCAAAAGATATGAGAGTGTTCTCTACATGTTGTATATTCTCATGTTGGCTATGTGTTGTACTATGACATCCGTGCGAAACAGTGGAAGCGTGCTATGCTCCAACGTTTGCTCGCTTGCTCGTAGTGGCAAAGTAGTTCTACTGTTTAGGTGATGCTCGATCTACGTGGTGATGAGGCATAGGTGGTTGATGACGTTTGATGTTGTTCTGGTGATGTGCGTAGTGGACAACGATGTCCAATGAGACAACAATCTGCTATCTTCTCTAGCAAGGTGTAAGGAGGACCAATTTTGCTTCGGTGGTGGCTATGAAATGAAGATGAAGCCATATTATATATACTAGAATAAGGAGATGGTGTGGCAACTTCTAGTTGGTCAGATATGAGAGTGGAGAATTTTGACACTTGACATCTCCTAGTTGGTTAGATTTTAGAGTGGAGGAGTGTGACAAGTGGAAGCTCCTGGTTGAGCAGATTGTGAGTGCTAGGATAAGTGTTTTCTTGTAATAATTATGCACGGACATTATATTGATGCAAGGTGTGTTGTGATTATACATAAACATTGATCAGCTTTGATGTAGGGTATCCCTGATTCTTTCATCGCAAAGTAGCCTTCGAATAAGGAGTGGTGTTGTTGTACAATGAGAGCTCCGTTAGAGGAGTCTTATGAGTACAAAGTGAAAAGTGACCACAAGAGCTCTTGAGTAATCTTCTTGTAACCTAAATTCTTGAACTTAATGCAAACAGAATTCTTTTATGTTAATTCAATTTTAATTCTACATTTTACTGATTAAGAGATTAAATTTCTATTTCTTTTATCTTGCACCGTTTATATCTTTCTTGCACATTATCTTTGGCTTCTTGTGAATACTACATTATTATAGTACAATCATCCAGTCAAACATATTCATAGTTTTTGCAACAATATTCCAAATTCACAAGTTTTTAATCTCTTTTAGACTAAAGTGTTCAATTATTTTAAGGTTTATTAGGAGAAATTATTATACCGCACCATACCAAAAACACTCAATCCTACAAATCTAAATAATTGTTTACCATTATAACATATGAGTCACACATATTCCTTTCTCATCTTATAAGCTAACTTTTCCACACATAATTATGATATTTCATACTAATATATGATCAAACATACTAAAGTATCAATTTTTTTGGTAAGTCAAAATCTCTATAATCACATTCATACCCACTCCATTAAGAAAAAAAAAAAAAAAAAAAAAAAAAAAACAGCACAAACAACAACTCATCTATCCAAAACAATAGATTCTCATCACACTTTATAATTTCACAATTCAGATCAAATCACTCTTCTCATAAGGATTATTCCCAAATTTTAGCAAGCATATAAAGACAACATTCATACCCCATTCTTTTTTAATTCAGCAATAATAAGACCTTAAGATTTTAATTAAATGAGCCTACCAACGTTTTCCTTGGACACTCCCGCTCTACTTAAGCTTGTCCTATATACAACAAAATCCTACTAAAATTAGATTGCGATTTCATGACAACCAAGAAATGAGGATTCATCTAGAACACAAAAAAATTACATGTAAACTCAGGAATTTTGCATGCAATGAAAATCAGAATTGACTCCTAACAAAAGGGGAAAATTGTACTTGCCTATATGTATAGATTGCTAAGAGCAGGTTGTATGGTTTGTTAAAAAGATCTTGCTTTCATGGCTTCAATCTTCAAAATATGAGGAAGAATTGGATTCTAGGAGGATCATAACATAGACAAGAAGAAAATCATGAAGAAAAATGGGTAAAAAGGTGTTATGTTTCTTATAGGAGTCTATTTGTATAGATTTTAACTTTTTAATAATTTTTTTTAAATAATCATTTATATATATTTTGTTGAGTTCTCACATCCCCTCACTTTATAATATGAAAAAATATAATATAAATTAATAAATATTAATTATATAAATTTTGTGTAAAATATAATCTTTTATGTAAATGTTCATAAAATATTTATAATATAATTAATTATATTAAGTTTTAATAATGAATTCATAATATATTTAATTATATGAAATATTAATAATATAATTGATTGTGAAATATATATATATATATATATATATATATATATATATATATATATATATATTTAAATATTTAAATTAGTGAAAATATAAATAATTGATTATATATTTTTTGCACAAATTTTATATTTGTGGAGAAGATTTAATGTTGTTTTTTTGTGTTTTTCTTTTGATTACTTGCCTCCCAATCTTTTATGTATGGAAATGGACAAGGTGTAAAAATAAAATGCAAATGAATAATAAAGATAAAAACATAATTTT
>Ga0214542_1005139_pt1 | contig 25246 bp, 16 predicted proteins | sample CNSS1metaG_FD_160096 | JGI IMG/M metagenome (GOLD analysis project Ga0214542, IMG submission 160096) | Root nodule microbial communities from cowpea collected in UCLA plant growth center, Los Angeles, California, USA - CNSS1 | ecosystem: Host-associated > Plants > Roots > Nodule | place: USA...
AATAGCGGCGGACAGCCGCGGACGATGGCAACAAGTGCCAATGGACAGACCAGAGGGAAACCAGAGCGGGATCGACCCGCTCTGATACCAACTTGAGACTGAGACTTTAAAATATGAGTAGTGGACTCCAGTACCACTCTCTTCCTCTTCTATTTATAATGAAACAAGCACGTACATATGAAAAGATATGAAAAGACTACTCTAAGATACTAGGCATGATTACATGCAACAGTAGATATGGCAGTAGGTAGTTTCCCACACTCAACCCCCTACACATAGGGTTAATGATACAATAGGTATAGGTAATAATTCTAACAGCCCCTTTATAAGAATGGAAGCTAGCAATCAAGATTTTAAGTTTGGCATGTAGCTCATTAGGATGAAAACACAATTGCAGTGTATTTGAGCAAGTAATAATACTTGTTCATGGCCCATTCCATTATTCATTTTTTGTAGAAACTAGGAAGAAACATTTTACTTAGCATACTGCAGACTTCAAAAAAAGAGAAATAGGCTTGTTTGACCAGAAAAATTGCATGGTGGCGTACACAGTACAACCAACAGACACTACCTCTGTTCTGTTTAGAGTTCTTTATTCTCTGTTTGTATTAAGCATCTATAAATTTATTAGTTGTTTTATGAGTAATTTAATGAATTGAGAACCTATTTTTAGTTGTTATGTATGGGATCTTATTACTTAAGACTTATTATGTATTATTTTTATTGTCCATATTATTTTTAATGCATGCACAGGTCTATGAATATAATTTTTTGTATAAGCATAACTCTGATGAGTCCAGTTACGATCTTCAAGTTATACATTCTGATTCCCCTTCAAATCCTCTTACAATTCTTGAGTTAACACTGCAATAGAGTATTCAAGTGTTTGGTGTCTATCAGTTGTTATCAAATATGGTTGTCCGTGTCTCAGAAAGGGTAACCTACAGAGGATTTTAACTTGTAGAGTATTCTAACCAACATGGAAATTGAGTGAAATGTTACTAAGTGTCATAGAATGTTTGTCACTGTGTGCATCATAGCGTGTTTAAGACTCACATCTAGTAATACGTGATGTTCAGCAGAGTGCTTAAGTGTTTGGTTCTCTCCCCATAACAACCAGATTTCCCAAGTCTTCAATGCTTATCAAAGTTTACACATTAAATTCAGAATACGGGAGAAGATATTACAACTAGACTGACCTTAATTAGAAAAAGAAATCCAGTGGTATCTCTCAAAGATGAATAGTCAGTACTTACTTGTCCAGTCTCTCACAAATTGCCCGGCGTACAGAAGAGTTGAGACCATAAGCAATTGAGTTAAAGAGGCCCTGCAGTATGTAGATAAAGTGAGATAGCTTAGCAAGATACAAAGTATCAGTATTTTTCACAAAAGTTGAACTTCATTGATTATCACAACATCAAATCAATACCAATCACCAAGGGAAGCCATTACATTCACTGAAAAAAGCGCATAACATACCAGCAAAAAAGGGAAAGTGATTAACTGAAGGGATACAATGCTGATAGAAAATGTTCTTACAATTGTTTGGCATCATCTAGTGTTTAAATTGTAAGAAATAACCTACTGTTTTTCATGTTTCCCAAAAGAATAATCGTTGAGAAAATTCAGCTTTGACAAGCACAAGATTAGTAACAAGGTGAGGAAGTTGAAGTAATAGGGAGAAAACAAGAGAAGCAGGTTAACTGCTAAGCTACAACACAAATCATGCACGATAGGGGAAGACACGTCCACCGGTAAAGCTGACACAATTAGATTAGTAATAAAAAAGCACATCTACATGCTGCATAAAATGGAAAAAAGCCAAACCACAACAAAACCTACGTATCATTTAACTTGTTGCATTTATTGTGGTTCAGTGACCAAACACCCAAAAATACCTTTTTATAGGCTTGTGAAATCAGAATTTTGTAATTTAAACACGAGATGTCTAAATGAATATTTGTATTTTAGCTCAAAGATGCCGGAAAAAATAAATTTTAACAACTTGTACCCACATTTTCACACCAATCAAGTCAAATGCATAAATACATCAAAGCCTTAATCATTCAATTGGTCCTTATTCTTCTCATTTTCACAGGTACATCTTATACATTTTAGTCACTACACCAAGAAACTAATTGTTTTACTCTCCTACATGCACTTTTTAATCCACTACACTCCATTCCATCTAAAAAATATAGGCACTAAAACAAAAGATGTATCAATGACACAAGTTAGATAATTTATTTTAATATGTTATTAGCAATATAGAAGTGAAGACGACATAAGTGTGATCAGGTGGGTGCTAGGAGATCAGTGTAGGTGACAAGTTTATAGGAGAGGATTTGAAAGCAAAGGACAATCATGCTGAGTCTACAGAAAATAGAGCTAAATATAAAATAGTATGGTTACTTGCTGATACCATAAGAGCAGCTGTTCCAACATCAAGAAATGTGAGCCAAAAGATTTTGTGGTTGGGTTCAAAAAAATCATGAATACGGTTAATAGTTCCAAAAGCCCATGATCCAATCAGAATTAGTGGATAGTATCCCCAGCGATTCAGAGCCTGCAGTGTAAACCAGAAAACACAACGGATCGGTGAGAATGTAGATGCAATTGAGAATAACAGTTTCCTCTTCAGCAATTTGATTTAAGCATGAATATTAGTTTACTTGAGAAAATCCCAACAAAATCTTAAGTGGTAAGCTTCTCTAAACCACATTGGGAATCATAGAACAGAAAATTAATTTTATTTTATTCATGAAAACTTTGGCGTGATATACATTATAATATACATATATTGTGTGAAAACTTCTCATATGGTGGGTTTCATTGAGAGGACGAGTGAAGATAGATAAAATTATAGATGTCTAATAGCAGAAAAGGAGAGAAATAATTTAAAAAATGGTGGATCCAGTGTACTATGTCTCACCTATTTCTACTAGTGTCCCTAAATCTCTCATCATCTCTTCTCTATTTCTCTTCAACCAAACACTTTTAATTTTCATTTTATTTCTCATCTATTTCCACTCTACCTACTTATTTCCATTTAACTTTTTTTCTCCCCTCTCTACCAAACACTCTTATTTCTAAACAAACCTAGACTAAACAAGGCATTTGCACGAAAAGAATAGATTAAAATCAAAAATCCTCATCACAGAATGTAAATCATAAAATATTTAAGGAAGTATGGATCACTACAATATAGTTGCTTGAAACAAATAAAAGTGCATCTAGTGTTTTCTTTTTGATCATTTTTTTGGGAGAGAGATCATTTCGCAATACATGTATATGGATCCTTATATTTCAAATCTTGGATTCTGGAGATAATAGAATAAAATACCCTCATGTTATCTCTTGTATCTGACACGAAAGTTTGGCTTGACATACCAACTGCCATCTGAAATTTTCCAAGAATCAAGAAAATAAGGTCTCAAAAAGTGCTTAAACAAGCAATTTTTGTTTGGGAAATAATCAGTAAAATTAGGTACGTACACGGGTTGCATTATTCAGCATTCGTATTACTTGAAAGTATGTGAACCCATTATACAGAATTGCACCCCAGAGTGGCATGTAAAATGTTACAAAATGAACCGCCTGCATAGAAAAGCGAATTGCCTTTTAGAGGAAAAGGAAAATTAGCAAACTAATGACTAATCTGATAAACATGACACACATACACAACATATTAACAATGCAAAGTTGCAGAAAATTGGGAGATGACTGTTGTTATTCTACTTTCTTTCTTTCTAATCTTCATTAACATCACACACTAGATAATGCCACAATTATGAGCACCCTATACCCTAAACAAAAGGAAGAAAAAATACTGTATAGAAAAATCATCTGTTTATAAACATTTCTTGCATGGATTTGTTTCTTTCACTTTAATAACTACATTTGGTTTTGAATAATAAAGAGTTGCTATAAGGGAAATATTCTTCTCACAGGAAACCAAATCCTTACTTTCATTTCCAGTCCATTTGTATTTAGAAAATGAACAATTACATAAGGGAGGAAACTTGACACAAAACCAGGTTTTTAAAATATCTACACAATTGTTGAAAGGGGATACCTGACTTGGTATCCTTTTTACTTGAACGATAACACCTAACGTTATAGTTTTACCATAACTTAAAGGGGGTGAACAAATAGTAATTACAAATTGATAACAAAAGCCCACCCCACCACAATTTACCTCTTCCTACATTTACGATAGAAAACTACCATAACTTTTGAGTCAATTAAAATTACATTTGAAGTCAATTTACATTTAATTTTTTTTAATTTAAATGGGAAGATAACTACTCTGCATCGTAGGAGCCTCTTCAATTCATTGAAAATCCATACAATATGTATAATGAAAGAAAGAAGAGGGAATTAGAGAAATTTCCAGGAGAAATATAAAAGCATTGTGTGGTATGCACTCCTAGTCCATTTAATACTTGCCTTCCCTGTGCGACCTGTTTGAGTCCAACACCATGCACCTAAATGTCTATGGTCATTATTACCAATGGAGCGCATAACAGTCATAACCAAGGAAGTACCTATCAATGCAAAAGGATTTACCAGATCAGCTCTTAGAATTATATGTTGCTAATGAAATAATTGAGCTTAGAACATAGAAGGTAGCGCTATTACTCTTGGTACATAACCAAGACCTAAGGCCATTTGATTAGCATTAATTTGGTCTAAAAAGTCATTTTCAGATTAAACAACATGGGGTTGGGAAGTTACAGAAGTGAAGATTATGGCAAACTAAGCTATTTCTCAAAACGAAGGATATTAAAAGTTGATTTATACATAGCTGCATACCCCAGACATACAAGTGAAACATGGCCTCTAAATCCTCAACGTCAGTTTTGTGTTTTACAACAGTGCGGTGCAGGGTAAAAGCAATTGTTGTAGTCCATAGAAAAGATGCCACACAAAAGAAATGTGTGCTATAGCCCTGAGCATAACAAAATAAACCTTTGAACGGGTCCCTGTACCAAAATGAAACTTCCATCAATCAAATGATGAAAAACTTCAGTTGATAGATACATACATTTAAAGAAGCATGTATACCCTATTATGCTGAAGAAACTGCAAAGCATATCCTGCAATTGAAAAATGTAATAAAAAGAGCATTACGGATCAGAAAAAAAAAAAAGAAAAAAAAAAAAAAAAAAGGAAAAAAAAAAAAAAAAAAAAAAAGAAGAAGAAAGACACGGATAACCAAATAACCAGTGCAAAGGAACAGACAAATAAGGTTCCTGGAATGTCAAAGGATCTACTTCTTTCAATTATTGAGCAGCATTGGAAACACAGAATAAAATGGCTAAGGGCATCAAGAAACAAGAATAAAAAACATATAAAGAAGTTAGTTGCTTAACAAAAAAATGTTCTCTAGCAATCTAACAGTTTTTATCAACATATACTCATAAAGTAGCTTTTACAATTAGAATTGAAGTCAATAACAATCTGGTAATATCTGATAGAAAAAGCGTAATTTCTCTTATTTTCTTATTTTCAACTCCTCTAAGATTGTGAGTGTTTTTGAGAAGTTTATCTAAACAGTGTCATATGTCTACTAGCTTAACTCCTAATTTTACTTTTTTTTTTTTTTTGCAAAGTAGGTTTAACTTAACCATAGGTTCTCATCTTTAAGCTCCTAATTCTAGAGCAACTTAGAGTCACAAGTTCAGTAAATTCATCTTCCGAAACAATTATTTTATTCTCATTCGTTCTAAAAACCTAATCGACTAATCACGCCAATGAAAAGAAGCAACTAGAAACCTAGTTCAAAAACAAGCAATTAGGTTTCAAGAAGAAAAAACAAACATCAAGTGTGAAATCGACTATAGGTAATTTCAATTGAAGAGGCCAAAGCGCATTTCATCACAACGTGTTTGCAAACCGTCCGGTGTTAGTAAACTAACGAATAAAGAATTAGAAGTAAGGTTTAAAATGCAAAAAGAAAACGCAGGGTTTTAGATCTGGTGAAGAGGAAGCATACAGAGAGAGCGAGGTAGAAAACAAGCTTGAAGGAGAACTTGCGAAGCTCCTTGAAGAGAAGGTAGCAGAGTACAATGAAGCTGGAACCAGCCAACGACAGGCTCGACGCTCCGGCATTCACCGCCGTCAGAATCTGGCGATCGTGCGCAGTGAGAGTGCCGCCGAGTGCGACGGATGCCGCCATTACACGGAACTAGTTCGTTATCACCGATCAGTAGTCACTCTCTTGATTCTCAAGTTCTAACTCACTGCCAAAGGAAGAGAAACAAAGGAGAAAGCTAAACCGTTTTGAAATTTTGTTTTTTTTTAGTAAAAATAAATTAACAGTAGTATATGACTGTGTAATTATGTTTAATTAATGATTTTAATTTTTAAGCAAATGGTTACTGTAAAAAATATAATGTGAATTAACTAAATATGTGATAAACATGTTAGAAAAATTATTTGTCGTTGAACTTTTGGTTTTTCAAAATTAATTTTATGATTTTGGTTCTGAGTTTCAAAGTATGAATTTAGAGTTCCTTTGCGCCAACTCATTTAAAACTTTTAAGTTACAGAATAAGAACCTATGACATTAATGAAAACATCTTTGTCACTTTTTTCTGTAATATTTTTTAGTGTACATAATGTACTATACATCCTACTTTCATTTATACATTCTATTTTGCTATCTTTATTATTTATAAAAGTCTACTTAAATAATAATAATAGTAATTATTATTATCAAGTATTATGTAATTATAATATTATAAAAGTTAATTAAAATTATTTTTTATATTATTTTTATAATTTTAATATAAATATTAATTATAACTTATATTTTAGTAATTGTTATAATACCTAACTTTGTAATTCTATTTTTACTTTTTATTATCATAAAAAAAAAACTAAAACTATATAAGTATATATATTTCTACTAGTTTAAATAAAAGAAGTTGAATGTGTTTGTAAATGTTAAACTGTTTCACCTCAAAGATCCTTAAAGATTATTTTTAATTTTTTAAAATGCATATTATTTCATTTAATAATTGAATGTAAATAAATAAATAAATAATTTCATAAAGTAATTTTCGTAATTTTTCATATACATGGTCACATATGGTATTATAATTCAATATAATTTGGTTTTTGTATATAATAAATAATAAATAAACTACATCTGAATGATAAAACAAAGTAATTAAGTTTTAATTTAGTGATAACATTATAAATGTGGGAGACTAAAGTTAAGACTTTATTTCATTAAAATTTTAGAATTAAATTGAATTATTCGTGCATTATGTAATAACAATATGAAAATATATACTTTTTAATCTCAAACAGTAGCATACAAATTACATAATACGTTCTTAATTGTATATTTATTTATTATGCCTTTATATTACATCATTACACAATACTTCAAATATAAACATATTCCAAATAAAATAATTTTTATATATCAAATAATTAATATATTATTATAAATTCAATAAATGGTTTTGTATTCCAAGATTAAAATTGTTTACATCTACCAATTCATTAATAAATATTTATTAAATAATTTACATAAATGATTTTATATTTCAATATTATAACAGTTTAGATTGCATTGCAAATAAATGTAATCCAAGATAATGTGACAGTTATGACATGTATTTATATTAAAAAAATTTAACATCAATTTCATGTTTATTTAATTTATACGGGATCATATTACACAGTATGCCTATATTTTACTCTAACAATGACCCACATAGGGATGGCAACGGGTCGGGTCGGGCACGAATAGTATGATACTCGTGCCCGACCCGCTAAAAAAAAATTCGCCCGTTACCCGTCCGTTTACCCGCCGGGTATCCGCTTAAAAAATACCTGCGGATATTTTTAAAACCCGCGGGTACCCGTGAATATCCGATACCCGCAAATATTTAAAAAAATATGAATTTTATAAATTTTTTAATATAAAATTATAAAAATAAAATATAAATTAAATTATAATTATAATTAAATTTGACATAATAAAATATACTGTTACTTCTAATTTTAATTAAATTTAACTTAATAAAATATAAATTAAATATTAATTTTAATTTTTTGCGGATAACGGGTACCCGCGGGTACGGATAGTATGATACCCGTACCTGACCCGTTTATAACCGGGTATTAAAATACCCGTTACCCGCTACCCGCGGGTAATAAATACCCGCAGGTAGTAACTATCCGTCGCGGATTTTATCCGCGGATATCTGCGGGCACGGGTATTTTTGCCATCCCTAGACCCACACATACGTTTTTTTATTTTAATATAATATACATGTATTTATATTTATATTTGTATTTATTTCAAAATTTTAATATCAATTTCATGTTATATCTATTATTTTTTTATTTTATCTATTATTATTTATTGAATATTAAAAACAAAATTAATTACTATAATACTTTCATATTTATTGTATTATGTTTAACTTTTATTATAAATTCAATATCTACGTTGATAACAACATCTACATGTATTTTTATTTAAAATTTTTAACACAATCTCAATTACTCTAACTTTTATTAGGGACCACATCATCTCACAATATGTTTACATTTTTGCATTTTTATTTAAGTTGATTATTCATATGTGGACAATATTTTTGCACGGGACAAAAGTTCATAATATACCAATATTTTATTTTAACAACTATGTATACATATACATGGGACAAAATTTTAAAAGACGCCTGATTAATATACCTTGATAGTGCCACGTAGGGGAGGATCGGTAGGGGTAACATCAGTGCGAGCCGGTTGAGGATCTTGGTTGGCGGGTTGGGTAGGGCGTTTGTCGTGGCGAGAGTCGTGTGGAGGGCGTCTGTGGTCAGATCAAGGGGGGTGACGGGCTCGAGAGGGATGATCATCTCTGCGGATGAAGCGGCGAAAGTGACCAGTAAGAACCAGTTCTTCAATTTTATCCTGGAGTGCTTTACAGTCTTTTGTAGTGTGGCCATGGTTGCGGTGGTAGCGGCAATATTTGGTCATATCAACATTGGGGGGAGTGGTCGTCTTGCGTGGTGGTGGGATGAGGCCAGCTTGCAAGGCCTCATCAAGGAGGCGGGATTTGGGGACGTTAAGGGGAGCATATCTGGTAAAGCGGGGTTGGCGGGGCTCTTGTGGTCGGGTATCAGGGCGGGGGGTGGTGGGTTGGGGTTGGCGGTGGTTGCTGCATAGTCATTGCAGAATTTGGCGTGGAGTGTCTGCATTTCCTCCATGCGAACATAGTCGGCGGCACGCAACTTGAGCTCGTGCATAGAGGCAGGTGGGTGGAGGTAGACATTGTTGGCGAAGGGGCCGGGTTGGAGGGTGAGTGTCATACATTGGAGGATCATTTCCTGGTTGAGGTGTGGGGTACGAAGGGCTGCCTTACTGAAACGATCGATAAATGCCCTGAGTGGTTCACCTTGTTCCTGCTTGATGCCCATTGAGGGATATTGTAGTAGTTTGATGTGGGCGGCTGCCAGCGAAATGGGTTGAGAACATATGGGAAAGAGCGTCAAAGCTGTTGATCTGCTAGCTCCTGTTGCATTTTGGCCTGACCATCTAGGATGGCAGCCAGATCTGAGGTGATGTTAGCGGATCCTGAGAGACCAGCACCAGCTTGCTTGTTAACTCCAGCTCTGCTACGAGTTGAAACCATCTTTGGAGAAAAACGGGTAGTAAGGTGTTGTCTTGTGTCCCACGGTGGGCGCCAATTGTTCCTACAGAGAACAAATAAGATCTATTAGGCACGAGTGTCACCTTACCTATATATCCACTATCTCCTCGGTTGGCTTTTTTCCATCTAGCGGACATCGATCTGGACCTAGGAGGGATTACCTGCAGAAGGGACTCCGAAGCTTAAGTCAACTAAAACTCTCAAAAAGTCAAATCAGGTGATTAAGGGAGTAATGAATGTGTACCTTTAATTTGTGGGGTCCATGCGTATTTATAGATTATTAATTATGTTTGCCTATTCCATGGGCTGGGCCATGGTTTGGGCTATGGGTGGGCCTAGGCCTTGGCCCTTAGTATTGACTGTTGTGGGCTTTGATTTCGTTAAGTCTTATGGAATGGTCTGATCCGGTTACTTCCCTAGTTGGCTTATGTCGTCCTTGTTCGTGTACTGTCCTAGGTTGGCCGTTCTTTTAGCGACCTTTGTTATGGGTTTAGGCCGGTTAGGTCTATGTCGGCCCGAGCCGTGTACCTTAGTTGTTTTCGGCATATATGTGATGATTGTTTGTTGTTACTTATTTGGTTAAGTTGGCCAAGTACGGTACAAGAATGAAGTAGATTGTCGTAATTAACCAAAATCTAAATGATATATTTACAAATCTACATAAATTATACCAATAATAACAATACTTTAATTTAGTTTTTTATTAATATAATATATAATATTTAAACAAAATACTACGGTAACAATAACAAAAAAAAAATGTGTACGCGCAGTTTTCATACAAGTTCCATATATATTACACACCTAGCTTATATCGGGTGTTAGAATATTTTATGAACAATAAAGATAAAGAACATGCTGTCATGAGAAAGTTCTTAAATTTGGGTGATACAATGCTTAGAATTAATTAATATCACTTGCACAAATATATGAAGGATAGTGGCTTATCCATTACAGTTTGTTAATCATCCCTCTTAAGGTACAAGGAATACATAAAAAAGCATTTTTTTTAAAATTGATTGATGTATAGTTAAGAATTGTATGTATTTTTAAATATTAAAATAAATTAATATAACTTTTACTTATTTTATTCAGATCTTATTACAAATAGTTATATGATCAGTTTCTCTTCAGACCCTTGTGAGATATTCTTTGATTCCACGACTTTCAGACCAATTGAAAGTAACTCAGATATATATATATATATATATATATATATATATATATATATATATATATTTTTTTTTTTAATTTTCCTTTAAATATATATATTTGAGTCTAACCTTTTAATTTTTTTTATTAGTCGTGCATTCCTATTATTCTTCTTTTCACTACAATATGATATGTATTCCAAAACGTCACGTCACAGTTCTCATCAATATAACAATTCTCTATGAAACACATGTCACATTTCTAATGTGGTGATAAACACCATTTTGAAGGTTTTAGATTTCCACCGGTACGAAAACTAAGAGAAATAGTTTAGAAAATTAAAACAATATTTAACAATATTTATAAATATATATTTCTCTTTTCTTAAAAGAATATTAATAACAAACAAGTCTCAGTTAACAAATTTCCTTTTTTCTTTTAAATAAAGCAAGTTTTTTTTACTAATTTTCTAATAGGAGGATCGGTCGGTTAACACTATTCATAAATATTAAATATCATGTTCTAATGTTTAGTTTTTGGTATAAAAGTATTAAAACCCTCACGTTAACTATAAATAAAATAAAAATATAGTATATAAATATAAATAACGTTATAGATTTGACTTAAACTTGTATAAATAAATTATAAATTTAACGTTTAACATTTTTTTTAACATAATATCCATCAAATTCAATCACGGAACCGAATAATATAATTGGAATATTCAATATGAACCATGTTCAGAAAGTGTTAAAATTTAAAGTGTAAAAAAATTGTTGGTCATCCCATCCTCTTTTGTCCCTTTAGCCATGTTCACTTATTTGTTGTTTGCTATTCTTTGTTATTAACCTGTTGAAGAAGGGTCTAAGATTTTTTTATTATCCCGTCAAAAAGATATCAAACGAAAAACATTAATAAATATAAAGTTACATTTAATAATATATTGAGTCATTGGTTAACCTTTTATCCATTGACTTAGTATTTTAACCAGATTGGTCCGGTTTCATAACACTTATTTATATTTGATGATTGAGAGTTATTTGGAGTTGATATTTATTACTTAAATTATTTGCCCTGTTGTATTTTGATGTGATATCACTTAAAAAAAATTGAAAGGATCGAATTAGATTTTTTTATATATAAAGTATTTTTTATAATTAAATAATTTCTTTTATTTTTTTAAATCATTCTCAGATTTTTTTTATATATTTTTTAATTTTTAATCTTTCTAATTTATTGAATTCATGCCAGACACATTATATGCAATTTTTAATTTATCTTCCAATTTAAGATTAATGCAACAAATGTAATACAACTCAAGATACATTTATAAAATTTTACAAATAGAAAATACAAAATTCTTAAATTTCATAATTTAGGATTATATTAATTTGGAGAAAAAATTTAATTAGGATTCATGCTAATTTCATAAAAAAATCCCTAAAATCATAATTATGGTTCATACTAATTTAGGAAAGAACTTAATTTTGGAGAAACATCGTAATAGGAGAATTATAAATCTAAGATAATATAATCATACTAGAATGTTAATCTTGATTCATGAGAAATATTGTGATAATACATTATTCAATCTTTTTATTCTCCAATATTTTCCTGATTTATCTCTTTACCTTTATTTTTACTCTATTACTTCTTTGATGACTTATTCAGAAAAAAAATCTCATGACCAAAGACTAAACTCTAATCCATTTTATTAACCAACGTCCATCAAGGTTTTTATTTTTTTTTAAACAATAAAAATATATAAATAAATAATATATATAAATAATATATATAAATAAAATAATGATAATTTTTTCTAGACTTAATATAAATAATAAATATAATTTAAAAAAATATATATATAATAAAATTAAATTTTGTTGGGAGAGTCGTGACTCCTATCTGTCCTATTGAAGTTCTACTGATGTGTAATTAAATTTTGGGAGAAAAGTATATTGGTGAGCCAATGTATTTTTATAATGATTTATTTAGAAAAGTGAGCAAGATTAACTTTTTTTGTAAGTTAAAAATTTTGTACATAATTGTAAGAAAAAATAAAAAAATGAAAAAATGATTAAAAATTAAAAATGTTATTGTTAATGAGTTATTTATTAATTAACTCTCGACTAGATTGAACTACTTAATCCTTAGGTCAAGTGAATTATATTCAATTCTATCCATATTTAAAAATATTAAAATTTTCGATCCAATCTAATTCAAATTTGTAATGAATTCATTTGACTCACACTTTAAAATATAATTTAACATCTTTAACTTTATATTCATTTTAGTAATTAACTCGACTCAACATGGTTAATGAAATGCTAAAATGTATAACGGTAGATTAGATTACTCGAGTGGATATGTTAGGCAAAATTGGAAGTTATTTTCAAATTCAAAATTTTAATATAATAATATTATAAGTTTTTATTTTTCATTATATTATATAAATATTTGTAAGTGACAAAAATATCGGTATTCATAGACTTAGGGGACCTAGTTTTGGATGAAGGTGATTATCAACCCAAGTAGGTTCTTAGCATTAATCACACCTAAGTGAATGCATGTTAAAATTAGAACAGTGTCCCAAGGACACAGAGAGAGTTAGGTCCTATTTTAGGAATCTTAGTTCGAAAGCAAAAGACTAATTTCTTTATGTTCAAGAATGATTGACATCTCAAAAAGTTACCATTCTGTACACACAAATTAAGCTCGAATTCTTGACCATATGCTTAAGAGACATTTATCTGTCAAATTCTTGACCACATGTTTAAGAGACAATGATGTCTCTGTCATTAAAAGGAAAGTTGCACTCAAGGCAAAAATAGTAAATGACCAAACTCTTTCAACCATCATAGCAATGGCATATATTAGTTCCATTAATCCTACTAATGAGTAGATTACAGTTTACTGATTAAATGGATTCTTTTTTTCACTTTCTCTAAACTACACCTTGAAATCCAAAACCATGTCCAAACACAATCCCAACCATATTTCTGTCACATACATTCTTTGTGAATAGATTTTAGTGTGTATCCTGAACTAGTGGCAAGTGCTTATACTTGTATATTGTTGTGTATATCATCAAATCAAACCATAGAAAACTCCATCATCACTTCTAACAGCTTATGTTCAATGTGATTATCCTTATTCCACCCTAACCATCATTTTTCTGCAGCTCTCTGTTTCTGTCCACAGTCACATCTGATAGAACTTCTTCATTGTGACGACCAAGCCATGCCGTCTTGTAAAATAAAATAAAACACCATTTTTTTTGTTTCTTTTTACCTTTTGCTATCTGATATATATATTTTATCTACTTTTTCTGAGGAGTGCTAACAGCTGCTATATTTTATGCTTGTTACCATTTTCACTAACGGCAACATACACAAAGGGTCCAATGAAAACATCATCAAAGTCCTGAAGTGGCTCCAACACCTTCACCACATCACTCATAGTTGGTCTTGCATTTGGGTGAGGACTCAAGCATTTGAAAGCCAACATAGCAACTTTCATGGCTCCTTTCATGGGAAATTGACCTTCTAGTCTACAATCGATGATGCTATAAAGTTTTTTCTGATCTCTCAGCAAAGGCCTTGCCCATTCCACTAAGCTCTTCCCACCATTTGACCGAGACTTATCCACTACTCGTCTTCCTGTAAGCAATTCCAACAGCACCACTCCATAGCTATACACATCACTCTTAGTTGTAAGGTGACCTGTGACAAGGCAATGACTCATTATTAGTTAGCTTCATCAAATATAGGTTTCTGTCTTTTGGACTTAAGAAAATATAGCGTGCTTGGTTGAAAGTTCTGATGCTGTGAAATTCTACGTTTAATGAGAAAGTGACAGCATACAGGGAATTTTTATTTCTACAAGTTCAATTTACAGTGCAAAAGTTCTTATTGAGGTTTATAACCTTCAATTTTTGGATGTCAGTTCATGCTAGAAACTTGGTTAACGAGTTGTATGTTGGTGCATATACCTGTCATTATGTATTCAGGAGCAGCATATCCTTGTGTTCCCATTATGCGTGTTGTTACATATGTGTCTTCCCCTTCAGGGCCATCCTTGGCTAGACCAAAGTCTGAGAGTTTAGCTGTGAAATCCTAGATTTAGAAGAAAAAAAAAAGTTAAAGAGTATAAGTCAATTTCTTGGTATGGAAATTAAGAAGATCATGCAATTAAGAGATCACAGAACATACTGAGTCTAGTAAAATGTTTGAAGCTTTGAAATCGCGGTATATTACAGGCTTATCTGATTCATGAAGGAAGACTAGACCTTTGGCAGCTCCTAAAGCAATTTTCATCCTGGTTGACCATGGCATAGCAGCAGAGTATTCTGTTTGCATCACAGCAAAAGAGGCTGTTAGTTTATGTAAGATTTCAACTTTTTGTATCAGTACGAGGGATTGTCCATTTGTCATCAGCATCCAAAGAAAACACATAGATTTGAAACAATTATGTGTGCATGACCATATAAAAGAGAACAGAACATGTAAAATTTTAAATCATTTGATGATAATTATTGAACTTGTCTTGCAATCATGTTTGACTTATGAGATACTTCTGATATAATCAGAAACACAGATTAAGAAAAGGATGAGGATAAGTAGTTTGAGAGAAAAGAAACATACTTCTGAAGAGTTGATTCTCCAAGCTTCCTCTTGGCATGTATTCATACATCAACAGCCTGTGTTCATCCTCATAACAGTAACCAATTAACTTGACAAGATGTGGATGCCTCAGCTGTCCAAGAAATATAATCTCTGCCTAGAAAAGAAATTATGATCAAGACAACAGTTTATTAAGATACTAGTTCATATGAGTATTTATTCACAAATGGGGTTATCATGAAAAGTTAAAAATGGCACTTGAGAAAGCTAACTAACCAGCCACTCCCTGTGACCCTGCAAGCCATCCAAATCCAACCTTTTCACTGCAACAGTCTGAGCCTTCAAACCTGGCCTAAGTTTGTCATCCACAAAACCCTTGTACACAGGTCCAAACCCTCCTTCTCCTAGCATGTTACTCCATGAGAAACTGTTTGTTGCTTCTCTTAGCTCCTCAAGTGTGAATGCATAGAGTTTGGAGCCAGCAAAGGAAATTGAAAGATCCTCAATGGCCTGAGTGGAGCTTGAATTGCTCACATCAGATAGACACAGCCTCTGGAAAGACCCTTGTTTCAAAACCTGTTTTTCTGATTCCTCCAGGGGGCACTTAACCTTGTAGCAACCTAAGATCAAGATCACAGACTTCCATGTGTTCCTTTTAGTACTCATTTGGTCTATGTGTGAAACTGCAACAACCCTGTTGTGTAACTTTCTTTCACAAGCTACTTCTGATTCTAATAATATGAGAAAGACAACATAAAAGTTTGGAATGATTGATGCTGCTAGGGAAAAAATAAGTGAGAGTTGAGGAATTTTATAAGTACAAATATTTCACCTACTACCTAGGAAGAAAAGTTGTGAGAGATTCCTTGTCTTCTAGAACTCATGAATGTGGATGCTACAGCATTACTACACGATATACACGAAGGATTTCTATTTTATTTTTAGGTCAATCAACATGCCTACCTATTATTGACTTCAATCTAACACTAATATATTTTTCACAAACACTTACAAAAATGAAAAAGTGAATTTAATTTGTTTCTCCAAAGTATGGAAAGACTTCATCAAACATGAGTTGCCGTCCACATATTTTTGTGCTTAGCAAGTGATGCACATTCGCCGAGAAGATCGGAAAAATGAAGAGATGTAATAACTAAATTCCATTGGTGCCAAACCAACAATTCCATTGTAATTTGTAGTTGCACACATCGAAAAAAATTTGTTTAATCGATCATTGGGTTGTGTAGAGGACACGTGAATTATTATAACAAAAGAAAAATGGTTTTGTGGATTTTGAGATTATTTTATGGTTTAATTTGATATGTTCCCATATTTGGTAGGTAAGGCTCTCTACGTTGTTGTTGTTGTTGTTAGGATGTCATGATCATACAATAGCAACCCGACAATGAACCTATTGTTTTAAATTCTTTATGTGATCATCAAGGGCAGCTTCTAGAAGCTACAACTTAAGGGTTTTTTTTTTTTTTTTCTTTTGTATTTTTTATGTATTTATTGTTATCTTACTTGGATTCATCATAGAATTGTAACAAAGGCATCAAATGTTTGAGAGTCAACACATCTCACAAGGGTTTGGATGTATTGAATTAATGCAAGTGCTTTGAGAGAAAATTTTAAATTTGAAGAAGGTGGGAAAAAAATGATGAAGGTTTGGAAGGTCAAAGAGAAAGGGTGAACCAATTAAGCTAACTCACAACCACTTCCATCGATCATGGAAAATGTTGCAAAACAAGAAGTGATCATTTGGAAAATGGAATTCATTCAATGGCTTAAAGGGGTGCTCATTTAATTAGGGTTTGACAATTGCATTGCCCTTTCAAGTTTCAAAGTTATTGATATTAAGAAGAACAAATTGGTTTCATATTAAAAGTTGGCAAAAAAAGGTGGTGGGGCTGCTATAATAGTATTGAGTTAAATAAGGGTATTTTAATTTTTAAATGTTTCTATCAAAGTTTATGTTGATGATGCTCCTACTTAAGATAATTTTTTGTAGTAACTTTTAGTGGCTGAACAACTCACTAGCAAGGTCTAGGTCAAAAAGAGACAAAAACTACTCTTGATTATCATATTAGAAAAAACCTCAATTTTTCAGAAACTATACTCTTGTTTTTCTAATTGATACTTATGTTTCAATTTAACAATTCGTGTCAAAAGGTTAATGTTTAAAACTTATATATTCCTGATATTTAAAATACATGTAAAAATGAAAATAAAATGTTATCTTATTTATATTAAACTTTTGATAACATTTATCAGTATTTTTTTAATAACAATAATAATGTTATATGTAGAATAAAAAGAAATAAAAGATTCTAGATTTATTTTAATTTTTTAAGAAAAAATTAAAATAATTTACTATTGAATATTTTTTAACTGCCTGGTTGTTTTTTCTTTGATTTTTTTGTGATTTCCCTGAACCGTGGTCGGTCCAGTCAGTTTCTAAAGCAAGACATTGGAGAATTCTTATTTGTGGTTAATAGTCAATATAAAATAACATGTATAATTTATTTTTAGGTTACTAAATGTAAAACGAAATATTTGTATTTGTAAGACAATCTTAAAGTTGCACAACTTTATATATATATATATATATATATATATATATATATATATATATATATATATATATATATATATTTTATTGGTCATTAAAGTAGTGAAGGTTATTTTCATCAGAAAACCGAAGATTTTGGTTCGCAATTCATTGGTCTGAATCTGTTAAATCACTGTCATGCTGATAGTGATTAAATATAATTTCATATTGTTTTTTTATAAACGTTTTTATTATTACATTATATATAAAATAATAAATCAAATACTAGTTTAATAAATCTGACTAAGCAGGGTTATATGGTGTAGGAATTTAATTTTGGACCACCATCAAAGGATCACACCTCCTGCGTGTCAATAGATTAACCTAACACAAATTGTCGAAAAAGAAAAATCAAGTTGAATTGAACTTATTTTATGATTAAGTTAAACATTTCAACTCAATCTAATCCTTAAAAAAAATAAAAAAAATGTATAACTCATAAGTTGAGTGTAAAATAAAAAAATAGAAAAAATATAACGCCTAATTTCGTGATCACATTAATTAAAAAAAACTACAAAAAAAAAATTACTAAAGCGGTGTTAAATGTAAATTCATCTCCTAAACATTTATGGGATGAAGGGGTTAATATGATATGCAATTTACAAAATAAAATTTATATTATACCATTGATTAAAAGGATTTTTTTTTTTATAAATTGTGTAGAAAGATAGGAAGTATAACATATTTTATTTTTACCATTCTATCTAGCAATATTTTTTGTCATAAACAACAAATGAAAGTCTTAAAAAATTGATTCTGATGATAAAATTTTGCTTGAATATTCTAAAACATCTAATGCCTATAAAGTCTACAACTCTATAACATGTATACTTGAAGAAGTTGAGATTGAATTACTACAAAACTGATAATGAATTATTAGATTTGGATTCAAAATTTGTTTAGAGTGTGTTTGTCCTTTTTAGAGCTGAAACGTAGGTTAAAATATATTGAAAACTAAATTTATTTACGTTTCATGAAATGTAAAAATATCTAACGAACTTTATGTGAGAAATTTTATAAGCTTATGTAAAATGAGTTGGAGATAAACATGAAGAGAATTAAGATTCTTTTTGGATCTACAAATAAAATAAGTAGATAATATCATATACATACATTGAACCATGTATGTAGAAGAACTTCTCATAAACCTTTAGTTAGATGACACATTTAATTAAAATCACACGACATGATGTATATAATATAAGTGTCATTTTATTTAAAATATAAGAGAGATTAATATCTATTTTAAAATTGGAGAGGATGCGAATGTCATTTAAAATAATCTCACTTATATAACTTATTACAACTGATAGAACGATAACTCTAACCTCTTTTTAGTCCAAAAAGGCAATCTAATTTTCATATTATATTACTCAATTACAATAAATATTAATATAAGTGCAATTTTCCCTCATTTTATTTATATTTCAATTAGTTATTATAGAGTTAATTTAAAAAATAGTTATTTATTAAAAAGTAAAATTGAAAATAAAAATGTGAATGTCAAACCCTACCAATCATCAAATATCATTTTTAATATGACTGATAGAATTATAAAATTATTATTATAAAAATTAACAAACTTATCCCTACAAATATTATTTTAATCATTTCAGTCCTCAAAAATATCTCTTTTAATATTTTCAATTCCTATATCATCTAAAGTTATAGGGACTAAAAGAGATTAAAAAAAGTATATATAAATGAGAGATAATGATTTTTAAGTAAAAAGACTATAAGACAAAATGTATTTTAAGTGTACAAATGAAATGAACAGTTTTATTTAAATAAAACTTTATTGATTACTTTATAGTGACTTCTTTTTAAATGTACGTCCAACACTTTAGATAAGAAAATCCGAGCTGAATTTCTATCAAAACTACGGAAAACTTCTATTTATTTAAAATTTAGTATTGACTATTTTGCTGATCTCAATATAAAAAAGTTGGTATTTAATGTTGTTCTTTACTTTTTGCACTCGTGAAGAAAGTCCATTTCTATTTAATGGCTTACCAAGATTTTATTGTTGAAAAGGGATATAAGACGTGGGAAGAAAAAGGAAATTTTAGTTGAAACCACTACGCAAGTAATAAATAAGAAAGGGAATGAGTACAAAACACTCAAATGTGCAAATACCTACACCTCCCACAAAACGAACCACAAAAGAGAAGATCGTAGACACGTCAAAGTCAAAATTGAACAACGTGCATCAGTCTCCACAATTCATTATCACTAGGAACTATGGTTGGTAAAGATAAAAAGTTGCTTACTAGATACTACTACTAAGAGTTCATTGGAAAGGTAATATACAATTAACACGGGGCATGAACCCAATTTTGGATATTTTTGAGAGAGAATCACCGTTACAATATCAATAAGACATGAGTCCAATTTATACATAAGATATTGATACCAATTTTAGTCAAAAATTTTAAGACGATGAGTTTATGACCTTCATTCACTATATAATATTCAACTTTTTCGTTTTTACTCAGTTTGAAACTTAAACTCACACTTGAATTTCCAACATAAATTAATAACATTTTTTTAGTAAGAACTCTTTTTCAATTACATGTTTTTCACCTATAAATATTCAACCAAAGATCTTCCTTATTAATTCCAATCCAAATAATGAAGTTAGTATTTTTCTTCATGTTATAATAGTGGTGTAGATCATAAGTGGTGTTCCAAATTAAGTAGCAAGTGTTTGTTTGAATGGGTTTTCATGGTTCTACTCCCCGATCATAGGGCAATGATTGGAATAGAAAGTGAAAAAGCATGCAACAATTTTGGTACTATTCAGTGCTGAAGTGGTGCCGTAGAAGATAAGGGATAGTACAAGTTGAACACCTTACTACTTTATATATAAGACTTTGTGTGATGACGAGTGAATTGGTTTTCAAGAAGGGACCACCATGCCAATCTCAATCTTTGACTTTATGGATTCATCATTTTTCTTCAACCATTCCATTTTTTAATTCAAAAGATCTTACACATAAATTGAAAATAACAATTTAAATAAATTATATAAAAAAGTTTTACAAATAATTTATATATAAGTTGATTTTAGTTTATAGAAATTTCATTCATTTCATTTTTTAAAATTAGAAATATTTTAGAAAGAAAGACCTGGTAGATACTATTTCTCAACTCTCAAGCAACTACTTTTCTACATGAGAAACCTATAATTTATGATTCTATAAAAACTTTAAGATCATTTGAAGAGTTTTGAGTGTTGAGTATGTGCCATTGTGTCAACTTAATTAAGGGGCTTCTCCCTGCACCTCCAAGCCTTCTTCTGCACCCCAAAATTTATTATTATACCCTTCATTAATTTATAGGTGAAAGTGGGTGAAAAGCAGTAAATTTCATTTACTGCATTGTCAATTTCTCTGCACCCCCAAATTATTTCATACGTATTTCTTCCCGTTCTGCGTTTCTTCTCCATTCTCATCATTGTGCCTTCATTTTAATTTTTCTCCGTTTCATTCTCTCGTGTGGTCCCTATCTGAGCTTTAATTTTCTCTGCTTCATTCTTTCATTCTCTCGTGGTGGTCCCTATTTTGAGGTTTGTGTCACTTTCATTCATTTTATTTTTGAAAGCAATCTTCTTTATTCTCTGTCACTGTCCGTTGTGCTTGTGCTTGAAGGTGGTACTGTGAGTTCCCTGTGCGTCCTCTTATCTTCTCTCCAAGTTAGCCTTTTCGGAGTTGGAATGTTAATATTAATTTTACATTTTTTTTCTGTTTATTCTGTGAAACGGAATTCGTATTCCGTTTCAAAAAGTATGAAATTGATTCCAAATTCCGTTTCAAAAAAAAAACATGGAATCTTTATGAAACACATTCTGGAATCCGTATCACACCATTTTGAAACGGATCATGTATTCCGTTTCCCGGAAAAATTGAAAAATTTGTGAAACGGAATACGAATTCTGTTTCAGAAAAGTATGAAACGGATTACAGAATCCGTTTCAAAAAGTTTCCAATTTTTTTTTGAAACGGATTCCAAATTCCGTTTCACATTTTTCTGAAATGGAATTCGTATTCCGTTTCACAAATTTTAAATTTTTTTCATGAAACGGAATACGTGATTCGTTTCAGAAAAATTTGAAACGGATTCCAAAAGCCGTTTCATCAAGTTTCATGTTCTTTTTTCGTAAACGGATTTTGGGATCCGTTTCATATGTTTCTGAAACGAATCAGGTATTCCGTTTTTGTAATTTTTAAATGCAGTTATTGAAATTTCTAAATAAAGGGTTCTTATGATTTATTAATCTTTTGTTTTTGTTATGAAATAGAATAATGTTGTTTATGTGTTTATGTGCGTGTTGATTGTGGATTTAGTGTGTTGGTATTGAATGTGGATTTAGTGTATAGGTGAGTGACTGCAGTGGTGTGCGTGAGTTTGTGAGTGAATGTATATTGTGTGATTGGTGACTTTTTTAATGTGAATCATGCAATCAGTTTTGAATATCACCATGCAATCAATTTTCAATTTGAGGTTTTGAATGTTAATTGACTGAAACAGTTTTAAAATTGATTAAACGTTGTCAAAATTCCTGTCTCACCTCGTATTTGTCTCAGAACTTTGGATATGTACGAGAACTTTACTTTACATATGTAATGTGTGTTGTGTAATAGGTGAGACACTCGATTGAGCTGCCGTGTTGAATTCTTTTCTTTTCTCTAATACGTGTTGCATTATTTTTTTAATTGCATTATTTTTTAATATTCTTATTTAATATTCTTATGTCTTATTATGTGTATTATGTGGTTGCCCTAGATGAGTTCTTTGACGTATTAAAATATTTTTTTTATTATAGCTCATTATGGAAGATCATCATTTTAGTTATTTGAGTTTCTTGGATTCTCAAGCGGATTCACAACTAAATTGTAGTCTCATGTCAGACTTTTCTGATTTTGTTCATGATATCTGCGAACAAGATTATATATCTCATTTTACAACTGATGATATCTTCCCAACACGTGAAGATTTAATTAAGTGGGTTAGAGGGGTTACTTATAATCTTGGATTTGTTGTTATTATTCTAAGATCAGATAAATATAATGGACAACCAGGAAGAAAGACCCATGTATTATTAGGTTGTGAAAGAGGTGGAAAATATAGAAAATACAAATGTGATGCAGAACCGAGTTTATCTGGGACAAGAAAATGTGATTGTCCCTTTAGATTGAGAGGGAGACCCATCTCTCAAGGGGAGGGATGAGTGTTGAACGTAAAATGTGGTTACCATAATCACGATGTCTCATCTACTCTAGTTGGTCACCCCTATGCGAGTAGGTTGAAGTCTACTGAACAGTCGTTGCTTGTTGATATGACTAAAAGTCAAGTAAAACCTGCAAATATACTTCTCACTCTCAAAGAAAAAGATGAGTGTAATGTTACAACTCTAAAGCAAGTGTATAATGCAAGATATAGGTACAAACGTTCAATAAGAGGTTCAAGAACTGAGTTACAACAGTTAATGTTGATGTTGGAACGTGATCACTACATCCATTTTAGTAGATGTCTTGATGAATCTGATGTGGTTAGCGATTTGTTTTGGACCCATCCTGATGATGTGAAGTTGTTAAATTCATTCAATATTGTGTTCTTAATGGATAATACTTACAAAACCAACAAATATTGGTTGCCATTGCTTGAGATTGTTGGTGTGACCTCAACAGGATTAACTTTCTCAGCCGCGTTTGCATTTTTATCTAGTGAAAAGCAAAATAATTTCATTTGGGCTCTTGAAAGACTAAGAGGTTTGTTTATGACGTCCGAGGGTGGTCCACAAGTCATTGTAACTGATAGGGATATGACTCTAATGAATGCTGTTGGCATTGTGTTCCTTGAGTGTTATCATCTTCTTTGTCGTTTCCATATTCAAAAAAATGTGCAGGCAAAGTGCAAAATGTTAGTAAATGTGTTGATGCATGGGATGTTGTACTGCAAGCCTGGGAGAATGTCATGGACTGTGAAGATGAATTAAAGTTTAACGATTGTGTTAATCGTCTTGAGCTTGTTTGCTAGTCATGGCCTGTATTCTTTGAATATGTTAATGACTCGTGGATCATTCCTTACAAGAAATTCTTTGTGAAGGCATGGACGAACAAAGTTATACATTTAGGGAATACAACATCAAACATGTATGTTTGCATTTTGCTATTAATTAAATTTTTTTATTAATGGTTTATATGATTTCCTTGTATAAATTGTACTAGAGTTGAGTCTGCTCACTAGAGTCTGAAGAAAGTTCTTAGAAGTAGTATGGGAGACCTTTGTTCGTGTTGGGATGGAATTCACAATGTTATTATCTTGCAACATAACGAAATTAAGGCGTCTTTTGAAAGAAGTATAAATCTGATTAGTGACTCTTACAAGGCATTGAGTTATAGAAGATTAGTGGGAAGTATTTCTAGATGTGCCTTAGAACTCCTTGCTCCAGAGTTGGAAAGAGTAAAGAAGATTGGATTCGATACTAGTCATTGTGGCTGCATTCTCAGACAAACTTATGGTCTACCATGTGCGTGTGAATTAGCACGATATGATCCTGGGATGATTCCTCTCCAAGAAATTCATGTCATGTGGACTAGGTTGAGCTTCTCAAATGTGTCGTCTTCATAATTCGAAGGACAATTATCTATTCAGAGGGAGGTTGATCTACTGCTTAATCTTTTCAAAGAAGTTGATATTGCAGGAAAAGTGACCATAAAACATAAATTACTTGACATAGTTTGCCCTTCGATGACATCGATGTTACCGCCACCGAGTAAAGTTAAGACGAAAGGTGCACCTAAGAATCATAGATCAAAGAAGTCAACCAAACGTGATCCCTCATATTTTGAGCATGTGGAGGCCTTCATTGAGTCATCAAGACAAGACAAATGTGTTGCAAAAACAGAAAACAAGATGAAGACCAAAGGTGTAATTCAAGAAAAAGTAATACCCATGCTAGTGTTGGAAGGGGGAGCCTTTCATCCATAAATGAAGAACAATTTTGATGATGTCTACTGATCTAGGATAAAATATAGCTTGGTCCAGTTAGAATATGCATTAGGCAATTAGCTTCTCTTTATCAATTGTATTTCAGGCCTGCTGTGTAATTCTGCATATGATTAGTTTTTTAACTAATGGATTAGTTGTGAGTATGGTACAAAGTAAGTGAAAATATAC
>Ga0214542_1005144_pt1 | contig 25223 bp, 15 predicted proteins | sample CNSS1metaG_FD_160096 | JGI IMG/M metagenome (GOLD analysis project Ga0214542, IMG submission 160096) | Root nodule microbial communities from cowpea collected in UCLA plant growth center, Los Angeles, California, USA - CNSS1 | ecosystem: Host-associated > Plants > Roots > Nodule | place: USA...
TATATATATATACATACATACATATATATATATATATATATATATATATATAAAGAGTTGGAGAAAGCCAAGAAATAATAATGAAGTCATTCAAGAGCGATGAAAGTAAATACAATTTTACAATCATTGATAACTGATGGACATGTTAACTTCATCGTCCCTTATATGCTGTTGGTCACTTTTTGAACCCAAAGTTCTTTTATTCCAACCCAGATATGGAATATTATTTGGAAGTTACAAATGGATTATATGATTGCAGCAAGAGGTTGGTGCCAAGTAAAGATGTGCAACAAAAAATTTAATTGAGTTGTCTCTTTATAAGAGTGCAAATGGGCTCTTTGGTGATGATTTTTCCAAAGAATCAAGGAAGACCACAACCCTAGGTTAGACACTTAAACACTTTTTAAATTGTGCTAAGATATAATGCTTACATTCTAAGTTAATTTTATGACTATGTAACTCAATGGTGGAAGAATTATAGGCATGCAACTCCCAATTTACAAAAGCTAGCAATCAAGATTTTAAGTTTGACATGTAGTTCATCGGGATGTGAGTGAAATTGGAGTGTTTTTTAGCAAGTAATGAGACATTAATCATTTCATTATTATTATTATTATTATCATATTTGTAAAGTGTAGAAAGAAATTAATTCACATATTACTTATTCATAATGAAAAGATTCATTCAAAGAAAAGGAATAGGCTGGATCACAAAAGATTGCATGATTTGGTTTACATAAAGTATAATCAACAACTTGCTCAAAAGATACGATATTAGGGATGAAATAGACCCTATTCTATTGAATGACATTAATGAATATAATGAGTGGTTAATGGGAGAAGTTGATGATGATAACGATAATGAAGAAGGGGTAATTAGTTGATTTTTTATGATGATCCCACTCTTAATCGGGAACCTGTTATGAAGCTTCAGGTATCGAAAAACCAGTAGTTTATACACGGAGATAAGAAACTAATAAAAGAAAGCAACCATCAAGTAGTGATATTGTAATTGGATTTTCCCATGTTTCTAAGAAAGGTCCAAGTGCAACTCTAACTCGAACACAAACCAAGAAGGTTAATGAGAAGACTCAAATTCAAGTTCAAAATGAATTGTGTGATAACTTTAATTCCGAGTTTGAAAGATTACTTAACTTTGACAAGAGTCTCTCAGAAGGGGAAGATGAAGAAGGATATGCACCATTTGAGGATAACATTGAAGACAATTATATTGTAATTAAAGAAGAATCTGATGATTAGAAAGAAACTTAATACATTTATTTTATGATTTATTGATATTTTATATTTTGAACTTTAAATTTATGGTGTTTTCATATGATGTTATTAATTGAATTTTTAGACATATTATCATTACTTTTTCATTAAAAATTATGTGACGGCATTATTACTTTTTACCAAAATATTTTTGTCATAACCTATTAAGATTTTCATTATAACTTTATAAAGATTTTTTTATCATCAATATTTTTCCTTATCCGATATAATAATAATAGTGGTCCAAATGCATTATTAATCCCACTTTGTTTATTTTTATGGAAGTAATTGAAATTTGTTAAATTATTCGGTCTAACTTTTACCTAGAGAAAAAAAATCATTATATAAGAAATAATACTCGCAAAAAATTAATGTTTCTATTCTCTCTATATAGTAAAGACTTTGGATGTAGAGCTTTGATTGATCCATAAACTTTTCATTCTCAGTTTATGGTTTTTATTTTATTTTAATTTTATTTATCTAATTTAGATGAAATGAAGAGATTTAGAAGGAGAGGAATAAAGACTACAAACATTTCAGGATCCGAAAACAAAGGAACTATGTGGGTATGAGTTCTGAAATTTTATTTTTGTCTCTTTATTTTGGGAATCTCTTTGTTTCGCTTTTGTTTGTGTTTTGGTTCCTTCCTTCTGATTCTGAGACAGGAGAAGGAAGAACTGCCGAGGAATCCAAGTTCCTCCCAGGAACGGCGATTCCTCTTTCGTGCTTTTTAAACTTTCTCCCTCTCAGGTTTCCTTTTTTATCTCTCTATCTCACATTTTTTTTATGAATCACAAATAACGATCATGACCCTTCTCTGTTACGTTCTCTGTGTTTCTGTTTCAACCCTGTGATCCTACTCAATTCCTTCATGCATGCATGCCTTCCCAGTGCAATCTTTCTATTATTTTCGCCTTATATTTTCAATGATAGCTAAGTGGCGTGAAATTATTTTAGAGAAAACACATTGAATAAAAAAGTCTGAAGGAATCAAACTGGGCTGAGTAATAGCACGCACAATGAAGTTTGGTCTAAAATTGTTGACACTGATTAACTCTGGATTTTTGTTTTCTCTCCTTCAGGAACTTATTAATGAATAGTATATTTTCAACTCTATATTCATTCTTCAGGTTTTATCAAAAGAAGGTGATCACTGTTTTACCATGGATCGAGGTCCATGTCAAATATATAAGTATGTGTATTATATATATATATATATATATATATATATATATATATATATATATATATCTAGCAGATTAGGGGTGAGAAACGATCTATTTGTGCATCGTCCATCCAGTTCATGCACTAATAAATTCATCGATCTATCACTGGGCCTGAATTCATTATAAGTTGACAACAATGATTGGGGGATTTGTACAAAGAGTCATCGGAGGCTGTGCCTCCAATCCAAACAGGAAGAGGAACAATATCCATAAAAGAGAAAAGAAACATTTTAGGAAACGCAAGGGAAATGTTTCCACTTCACCCGCTGCCTTGCCTGTGAGAAGGCCTAGCAATGCTGGAAGCCGTGTGGGAGACTTTCCTTTTTCTGACTCTATGGACTTTGAGAAGGGTGCTCCAGCCACTTGCCTCAAATCTGATGTTTCTAACAAAAACTTTTATCAAAGTCATAGCAAAAAACATCTCAATGGTATGTTTTTTCTCTCCCTCCCTCCCTCCTTGGAATGAAAGCAGTTAAGAGATATGAGACTTGTAGTATATTGTTTTGGTGCGATTTATGATTCTATTTTGCTCTTGGAGAAGTTTTGAAGATGTTCTGATGGAATTGGATTTGTGTGGTGGACATAGATTACTTTGATAGTAATGATGATCTATTATATTTTGCAGGAAAAAACAATGAGGATGCCTGGTTTGATTCAGTTAGCATTATAGAGTCTGAATCCGATGACGATTTCATTAGTGTACTCGGAGGTGATGCATTTATATCATGAATTTGTCACTAATTTATCATTGTTACTTTGTTATGCTCATGAAATTTCTCTTTTTCTTTCTTTGTGGCCAACAGATTGTTTTCCCTTTGTTAGTAATGCTTTGGGAAGTGCCCCGAACGCTCAGCTTGAAGATGAATCATACTTTGCAGATTCAGGATGTAATGAAAGCTCCATTAAAGGTAGTAACAATAAGAATGCATTCTGTGTATGTACAAAGAAAACAGCAACAGGCAGATTCCATGCTTTCTGTGAATAAGAAATCCTTTGATGAAACTTTTAGTGGTTGTCGGGAATATTTCACTATTCAGATCTTTATTTCTTGAAAATCTTAAAACATATAATAATTATTGTCTTAAAGCTTTGGAGCTTTCCTTGTTCAACCATGACAATGTAATCTGTATTTAATTCAACTGAACAATTGTCTTTTCTTAGCTATTATTTGGTCTGGTCAAAGCACTAAAATATTAAAAAAATATGATGATATAAGCTATCTATGTATCTAGACCTAGAGGACTTATAATAACAATAAATGAGTGAATGGGCAGGTGCATCCGAGAGATTGTATCGTCCAAGAGCTGGGCTTCAGATTCTACATACAGCTCAAGAGAAGCCATGCCCTGGTTCCTGGTCCGTGGTTTCACCTTCAGTTTTCAGCCTCCGTGGAGAGAATTATTTCAGGCATGTCAGCAAATTTTATCGGTCAATCTTTTTTTTATGTTATGCAATCTATATCCATTAATCATTTGATTTCCTTTTGGTTTAGCTTGATACTGTTAACTTCTTTTATACAGAGATAAGCAGAAGTGTCCTGCTCCAGGTTTTAGCCCTTATGAACCAATAGGTGTTGATTTATTTGCCTGTCCCCGGAAGATAAATCACATTGCTAAGCATCTTGATCTTCCGCCTCTAAAAGAACATGAGAACGTGCCTTCCCTTCTAATTGTTAATATACAGGTTCACTCTCCATCTCAAACCACATATTGCTCCTTCTGAACTCAATCAACTGATAACTTCACCTTAACTAGGTTTTGTGGATATTGACACATTGTGTTTCTGTTTGAACAACGTACAAGAATGCTACATAGCTCAATTATGTTCCTTTTCTTTTTGTCTCAGTTGCCAACATATCCTGCTAGAGTGTTCCTTGGTGATGCTGATGGCGAAGGCTTGAGCCTTGTATTATATTTTAAATTGTCTGAGAATTTTGATACAGATACTTCTCCACACTTTCAGGAGAGCATCAAGGTATTTATTTCTTCTCGTTAATAATTGCATCTTTTGAATCCCAAATCTGTATGCTTACAGTAATTTTCCTCTAAAAGGAATTTTCAAGTAAAAAAAATCTTTAACCGTTCACAGCTTTCTTAATTTGCTTCCTGGACTATAGAATTTCAACATTTCATTGGATTGTATCATATTAAATAGTTCTTTCCCTACCATCAAATGATCCCTGATTTAGAGTATTAGACTTTGTTTCCAGTGGTTGATTACCCTCATGATATATAACCCAGTTATCAACGTTCTATAAATTCTTGGTTTTAGTAGTAGTAGTATAGAATGTCTACATAGTTTTGCTGCAGCGGCTCCCACTTGGCTACTTTACTTTTTTCAGTTTGTTAACAGTATTGTTTTCACAGAGACTAATAGATGAAGAGATGGAAAAGGTGAAAGGCTTTGCAAAGGAAAACTTGGTTCCCTTTGGTGAAAGGCTAAAAATTTTGGCTGGGGTAGTTAATCCAGAGGACCTTGAGCTAAATTCTGCAGAGAAAAAGCTTATTCATTCCTACAATGGAAAGCCAGTGCTTTCACGCCCTCAACATAGTTTCTTTAAGGTTACACAAATTTTTGTCTTTAAATTTAATTATCATGCAATACAATAAACCTTTATGTCCTTGTATTTCAGCTGTTAAATTATGTGTCTTCAATTCTTCATTGCAGGGACATAACTACTTTGAGATTGACTTGGATATACATCGCTTTAGCTTTATATCAAGGAAAGCACTTGATTCACTTCGAGACCGTACAAAAAATGTTGTACTTAATTTAGGCTTAACTATCCAGGTATAATATGGTCTTAACTGTTCACTCTCTTAGACAGATAAAAGACTCAGTTCTTTGATTCATCAGTTATTGTATGAATGACAGGCACAGAAGCAGGAGGAACTGCCAGAGCAAGTCTTATGCTGCTTACGGCTGAATAAAATTGATTTTGTTAACCATGGTCAAATTCCTACCATTGTAGCTCTTGATGATAACTAATTCATGTAGGCATCAGGTGGCAAATTGGGGTAAGATCCTCATGATCATCAAAGGGGGAAAAGAAAAGACAAGACTGAGTGCTGTTTTGTAAGAATTGGGTGCTGAATCTACTTAACAATGGAGGCAAAAGAAGAGAATCTGTGCTTTCTCTCACATGCAAGATTTTTGTTTTCTTTTAGTGTATTCAAGTCCTGAATCTATGTCTTTCTTGCACCTTTGATATCCCATAGATCATAGATTCTAAGGATTGTTCATGGTGATGCTCAAAATGAGGCTCCCCGAGGACATGCAAATTTGTGGTTGCCAGAGGAGGAGTTGCTGAATAGAAAGCATTGATTCTTTATCAGTTGTGTGATTTATCGAAATTGTTTTCTTCACCCTTTAGCATGATCACATCGTAGATGTAGACTGGGGGAAAAAATTAAGGGCTTTGCCATATCTATGGAAATGTCTGAGTAAGAGAATGTTTCGATAAGTATATCTGGAAACACTTCGACAAAATAAAATCAGATGTTTTTCGTAAGTTGAAATTAGTTCATATTTTATTATAATTTTTCTTACTTAGGTTGTTTAATTTTATTTTTAATTTACAAATAAATTTATCTGACAACTGGGGATCTTTTTGCATAAGCGATGTAAAAGTATTACATTTGTTAAAATCAATATAGAAAATAATTTTTTTTAAATAGTTTGTATTTGATTAAACTATGTACTATATCATAAATCTACCAAAGAAGGTACAGATCTTGTAATATTTATATAATGGGAGTAAAAGAAAATATTCTCTTTCACACATTCTTTTACTTGTATCTATATCATCCCTTATACATAAAAGACACATAGTAGTTAATAATATAAACAACACACATGCCAAAGTAAATTATTAAAACAAATTTGTAATGTAAGAAACAAAAAAATATACACAAAGATACATTTTAATTATCAACGGACACATTTTGAAAGACTCATATTAAATATATTATATCAGATACTAACATTTGATTCAATACTCAAGCTACACATCTACATATGTCAGTGTGCAAAAATTCTCAACTTCTCACCTTAGTCTATTTTAATGAAGTAAAGAAGATCTCTCTTAAAACATAGGTGTCAGTGTACTTAATATACAAGTAAAACAATCATTCACATATTCCAAATATGTGACTACAAATTCATATATGTTTTATCATTGCAATAATTATTTTCATACATGATAACTCTTTTGAACAAAATCTCAAATCAATATTCAAACTAATGTTCATTTTACATTTATAATAAACATTCAAATATAATTGATTAAAGATACAAGAAAAAGAAAAGGGAAGAAAGAAAAAAAATCCATTTTTTTTAGTTTGAGCGAAAATGTTTTCTTTGTTTGAGTAAACTTTGGATAGAAACATAGGTTGACTTGTAGTGTTAACTTTGCTTGAGCAAAAAGTCTTTCTCTCAAGGGAAAATAGAATTGAAAAAGGTTGATTTTCAACTCTATTTTCCTTTGAGAGAAAAGATTAGAAAAATCAATCTTAGTAGTAGAATCAAATAAATTTTCAAAGATATTTTCAAAAACATTTTAACAATACAACTTCTAAACAATTCAAATGATTAATCTAAATCACAACTTCTTCACATATCATGCTTTACTCATTTCAATGCAACCTTAGTCATTGAATATTTTGTATGTCAAGCTCAATCTAACAATTGAATATTTTGCTTCAAATAACCACATATTAAACTAGTTTGTCTCAAATGCACTAATCTAATTACTGAAAAAAATAATAACACAACAAATTGTATTCATTTAAATTAAACAAATCTCATTTCAAACTTAAACATAAAAAATTGTTAGTATTATGGTGCTTGATTTAGTCCCACATCGCTTAGAATTGTGAGATGTGGTTATCTATTTTACTATATAAGAGACTCTGTGTAAAGCTTTGTGATACACCAGAAATAAACATACTTCCTAGTGTAGTCATGGACGTAGACATACACATTGTACGCTAAACCACATTAAATTCTTTGTGTCTATTTTTCTCTCCTTTATTCTTTGGGAGGTGATTTGGATAGTAAAAAGAGCACAACAGGTTACATTTTTACGTTAGGTGGTACAACTATCAATTGGAAGTCCAAACTTGAAGGTAGAGTCTCCCTTTCAACCACTGAAGCTAAATATGTAGTTATCTCAGAAGCAGCAAAAGAGATTATATGGTTGAAGAATCTTCTAAAAGAATTAGGGAAATGGCAAGATGAATCTCCATTATTTAGTGACAATCAAAATGCCATTTGTCTTGCTAAAAATCCAATTCCTCATTCCAGATGCAAACACATTGAATTGAAGTATCATTTTATCATAAACTTGATAAACGATGGAGATTTGATTTTGTTGAAGATTCCAGTGCAGAGAATCCAGCTGATATGTTGACCAAGACTGTCATAAGTTGAGGTTTTACATTGCCTCAACTGGCCTTCAAGAAAATTGATGATGAAGGCACTACACTAGGTGGTAATATAAATCAAACCCCAAGTGGGAGAATTGTTAGTATTATGGTGCTTGATTTAGTCCCACATCGCTTAGAATTGTGAGATGTGGTTCTCTATTTTACTATATAAGAGACTTTGTGTAAAGCTTTGAGATACACCAGAAATAAACATACTTCCTAGTGTAGTCGTGGACGTAGGCATACACATTGTACGCAACCACGTTAAATTCTCTGTGTCTATTTTTCTCTCCTTTATTGTTTCCTTTATTGCCTTGTTCCTACCAAAAATAAGTTCAAAAAAACACAATCTTGCATAAAACTCAATATATTGTCATCATATCATCTTCGCATTCAGATCATTTATCCTAAGGTTCTGTAAAACATATAAATAATTTGACTTACTTACAATCCTATTTCCTCATAGCAACTTTCAAAACTAAACAATAATTCAAAATATAAGAACATAGAGTAAGGTATCCAAACATAACAAAAATTTAGTATGTAAAATAATAATTGTTCTTATAATTTTGGACTAATCAATTTATCCCTTTTTAATAATATTTATATGTAGTATTTTTGCATTGATCAATTATTTATAATATTATTTTTTATTTTATAAATTTTTGTAGGTTTAATCCATTCACAAAATGATATTGAATCAAATTCATTATGTTTCTTATTTTTATAATTTAGAATTTTTTTCATAATAGAGATCATGATAATGAGAAACAAATCTTTTATAATTATAAGCTAGAATGTGAGTAGGTGAGTGATTGAGTGAGTGTATGTGGGTGGGTGGGGGAGGGGTAGGTAAAGAAGCATAACAAAATTATTTAAACACACTCTTCTACTAAAGGCTAGTTGTTTGTTCTTCTATAGGGACAATTTTTTTTTTTATCTTTAGGATGATTGAGTTCAACATTGTCTCCTTTCTAAGGTAAACAAATGAGGTCGAATTAATTATATAAATCAACATTTTATCCACCAACTTTATTCTTTAGTTGTCGGCCCCTATAACACCATATATGATTCTAGAAAAGTTCACCTTAATGCCTAATGCTAATTCAAAACTCCTTGGCATTTTTTCAATCATCGAAACATTATGCATTATAACCTCCTTATGGAAGATTGTATCATTCACAAATTATAATACATTGATCTTTGTATTTCCTTTCCCCATTTTTTTTACCAAAATGGTGTAATTTTACACCAATTTTACTAGAATAAAAAAAGATTCTAAAACTTTTATGGGTTATGGGTAAGTTGAGCATACAAGGAATGAATTCACGTAATATGGTGTTTTTCATGCACAGGACTTCACATTGATTTTTGAACTTCTACAAAAGTCATGCAACAAAAAGAAGACTTTAGTTTAGAAAATATGATCCAATAAAATCATCGTGAGCACAACTTTGATTATCTTAATATGGTGAAGTCATATTTGTTGAGGACGGGATTCAATTTTATTTTTAAAATTAAGATGTTGTGCATGAGTTGCACGACTTCAATTAAAAAGCTTGCACACTTGAAGTTGTCTTAGCATGGGATGAATTTCAATTTTTTTTTTTAAATCAGAAGTCATGATGGGGAGCACGAATTCATTGCGAAGCCTACACACCTAAAGACGTCATTGCATAAGATGACTCTCAATTTATTTTTAAATCAGATGGAGAGCACAACGTCATAGAAAAAAAAATATTACACTGAAGTTATGTCCAACTACACTAACTTTTTGTGTATTATTTCTTCAACTTTTTATTTTTAATTTTTTTAAAACAAAAAATTTATGAAAATTGAATCAAATAATTTATATATTACATTAATTTTCTAATTTGGTGGGATACAAATTTTTGCGACATACTATTGAAAAAATGTAAAACAATGATTGACGGGTGTAATCCACCTATCATAAAAAGTGGTGCAATAATATTTTTGTAATAAATGTGAAACTTATTATGATTGATGTAATTCACTTTGTCATAATAAGTCACTTACTATGTTATTTTTAATTTTAACTGACATAGAAAATGCTTACTAGTGTAAAACACTAAAGCTTGTTTTGTCAGGTGCAACACACTTATCATAAAAAAAGGAAGCGATGACATTGTTGTAATAATAGCCAAATTTATTATGTTAGTTAAAATTGAAACTAACATGGTAAATACTTACTATGTCTATTCAATATAGAACCAATAAGTTATTTATTATGTGAGTTTTAATTTTAACCGACATAATAAGTGCACCCTAACTTCTACTCTTTTGTCTTTGTTTCGACAACAAAACCATTGAAACCCTAAACTCCTACAACGAAACTAATTGTGCTCTGGTTCGTTCTCTCAATACAAGAAATATGCTTATTATTTACGCTCAAAATTCATAGATAATGGACAATTTTCGTAGGTAACTTGATATTGTTTACGAATTATCTACGAAACAGATTTCGTAGGTATTTAGCCGGTAGGTAATTTTATCTACGAAATGTGCATTCGTAGGTAATTTTATCTATGAAAATTATCTACGAAGGTAGTCGTAAGAAAGAACTTTAGTTACCTACAAAAATTTTCGTATGTAAATTATCTACAAAAATCTTCGTAGATAAGTTACCTACGAAAATCTTCGTATATAAGTTACATACGAAAGTTTTCCTAGATAACTTACATACAAATTTTTTCGTAGGTAACTTAAATATATATACATATATACATATATATATATATATATATATATATATATATATATATATATATATATATATATATATATATAAAACAAATTCTAGAGTATATATAGAAACTAGTGTATTTATTAACAATTCATACTCTTTGGCTTAGTGGTAGAGCATTTGTCTATAACTCAAGTGATCATTGATTCAAACCTTAATGGGCCATAATTTTTTATTAACACTATCTATAATTAAGAAATTCAACACTGTAATTATACATATATAATTCCAAGTGCATTCACAATAAAAAATACTGAAGCTGTGACAATGATAAAAATTACAACACCTAACGATATGCAAAGGTTGAATTCAAATACATAAATATAACAAAATGAAAAAAATTTTACTCACCATAATAAAGTTCAAGAGTATACCAGCTTTATTCACCATAATAAATAGGAAGCCTTCTGCATAACCTTTATTTATACCAATACAAGAAGTAAATCTTGAAATATTAGAAAATATCGAAACTAATCCTAAAAGATAATCCAACATATTCCAGATTACTATTAAGATATAAACACAGTAGTGTTTGAAATTTTAATATATTATAACATCTCCTTAAGTAAAGCTTATTAAACTTTAAACTTGTTAACAATAAACCGTTTAGATATGAGTTTAAAAGTATATGCAATCTTACTATCTAATATAATATTGTAGCAGTTGCAGTGTTTTTTTTTTCTATATTAAAATACATGCAAAAATATATTTTAAATATGATTGGTATAAAGTTTTGGGTCATTGAAAGATCATGAATGATTCTCTATAGGTTACATGTCTCTTTCTTAATGCTTAATTACATCATTATTTACATGACATGACTTTTAAGTTATATGAAAAAAGAGACATTATATAAAATTGTTTCAGATACATGAAATTAAACATAAATATTGTTTCTAATCAAAGCTACATTATAAAGTCCTTGTCTTTGATATACTTGTGGCTTACTAGAAGTTAAACATGACAAATCAAAGTCAGTTAGGGACACATGCCCACTGCTTTGGATTAACACATTTTCAGGCTTCAAATCTCGATATATTATCCCTATTAATACTAACCAAACAATGTCATGTTAAACTTTGTTCTAATGAGCAAGTGTCTTATTTAACTCGCAAGATTTCTTTCATGGAAAGAAATTTCAGTAAGTCACTCCATGACACTTGATGTAATGAAATGAAAAATAATAATACTGCAGTAAGATAAGCTCATCCATGTAATTATGAAAGACAGTTTAAAAAAAGAAGACAATAATGGTTATATATCATGATGCTATATACAATATACATGTATATAAGGCGAATAAGAGTCTACCTTGGCAGTGAAGATACTCCATTGCAATCACTACCTCAGTTGCATAAAATCTAAAAGAAACATGTAAAAATAATTTTGATCAAAATTCTTTCTCATTTTCTTCATTCCATCATCTTAAAAGAATCTTTAATAGCGCCCCATATGTATTTTTATAAATTCAGTATGAAGTAGTATAGTATACCTTACAACGTCTTCCTTTAGAACCTTAGTTGGTTGCTGGTCAAGAAGCATGAATAATTCTCCTCCGGGACAATAATCAGTTATCAAACAAACGTGTGTTTTGGTGTGCAAGTTAATCAAGTAAACATAATCACGTGAATATCCTTAATACTCTGCAATTCATGATTAGATGTAACAGGAAATGAAGAAATTAATTCAGGTTAAGACAATGTAATTCGTTAAATTACTATCCCTTAAACAAGGATCCCATGGTAAAAGGTTGATATGACATATTTTAACTTATGATAGTTGATAAAAAATAATCAATATGCTACTTATGTAAAAGTACTATTCAAGTTTCTAACCTACAACAAAGCATATAATGCAGGTAGAAAAAGGTGGTCCAGCTTGTCAAGAATTTCTCTCTCTGCGCAAGCTCTATGCACCTGTGGAAAGTTTATAAAGGTCAATCTATTACAACAGCAGGGGTAAATGCTGCTATAATATTTACACAATTACAATTAGTATTTCGATGCTGAGAAATCCTTATTCACATAATAGAAGTTAGATGCCAAAAGGAAAAGAAAACAAAGCCAATACAATAATGTTTACTTTTACATAAAACATGTCGGTAGGACATGGTAAATAGATCCAGAAGTTAGAAACGAGAAGCTAAACGAAAACTTATGTTAATCATAGAATTCATATCATAATAGAACCTTGTTACGATTGAGCATAACACTCTTATCCATAGCATTCATGGCAAAATATTGAGATGTTCCACGTAGTGAACAAGGGCCCATAGCATCCACTTCATTATTGTAAATTTAGCATTATTAAAGATCATAATAATCTTTTAATCATATTAAAGCAATTTTCTAAATACAATGACACAAGGGGAGATTTTTGTATTAAAAAAGTGTTGGGAAAATGAATACCTTAGGAAAACATTTTTCCAGAACCTGCACAACACTTGTATTCCAACCAATATATCGTCGATTGAATATATCAGCTTGTGTCATCCCAATGTAAAAAAATGATTGTTAAATTGACGAATGTTCATGTAGAAGTTATTTTCTTCTTCCAAAACAAAGCACACGCAAAACTCAACAATAACTTCTCCAATAGAAAAAACGTCTAAAAAGGTTTGAACTCAATTAAGAATCCCTTCACTAGTGCAACAAATACTCTTCCATACAAAGATAGAGGAAAATGAGATAGCGAAGTACCGAGTTAGCGGAAGAGCAAGATAGAGGAGCATGAGTCAGCGGAGGAGTGCGACGCAGGACAACGAGTCAGCAGAGCGGAGCGCGACAGGCGAGTGCTGTTGGGCACGACAACGAGCTCTGGTTCGCAAAAGCAATAGTTCGGCTGAGAACGAAGGGAAGAAAAAGATTTTGTGTGAAATTGGAGTTAGGTTTTATAGATAATACCTTGGGGATGAGGGATTCAGCGAGAATTCTTCTATCGAGCAAGGGTTTGACGATGCTAGGGTTCAACGATGTGTTGGCATGAGGGCTGGACAACGATAGGTTTGCCAACGATTGGATTCACGATGTCCATTGGAGAAGGTGTCAAAGGTGATTAGAGAAGGCAGTGAAGGTGACAAAGAAGGTGGAAAGGGAGATAAGAGAACGTCGTGAAGATGTGTAAGTAGAGTACAAATAAAACCTAAGCCTAATAGGTGCAAAAATATGTTATCTACGAAATATTGAATGTAGATAACATATTATTTTTAATTAATATATATATATATATATATATATATATATATTTGTTACATACGAACTTTATTTTCGTAGATAATATTTTTAAATTTAAATTTTATTTTGTTTTTTATAATATTTATTTTCTATGATTTCTTTCGTACGTTAATTTTTGTATGAAAAATATTTGTTAAAGTTATTTATCTTTATCTACAAAATTTTCATAGGTAATTTTTTTTTGTGTTACCTACCAATATTGATGTTATCTACAAAATATTTTCGTAGATAAAACAAAATTATCTAGGAAAAAAATTTCGTAGATAGATTTTCGTAGATAATCAATAATTTTCTTGTAGTGTCTCTTTGTTCACCATCCAAGTTGTGCTTCAATTCATGGTTGGATTTGTGGTCCAATTCACACTCCATATGTGCTCTAGTTTCTTCTCTCTTCTCCAATGGTCTATGCCCTAGTTCGTGGTGTGGTTTGTGCCTTCTTCTTACTATTTGTGAGTTTGTTCATTTGTTTGCTCATTCGTTTGAGTATGCTTTAAGTTTTCCTCTTTTGTTTCCAAGTTATCATGTTGCTTTTTGTTAAGTAAGATGTGACGTGGCTACTTATATTTGATTTGGTAGTATGTAATTGTTTACCCACTATATTCTAATAATGCATTGTTATGCTAAGTTTGCATAAATGAAAGGATATGAATTTAGTTTAAAAATTTTGTCATTTGGGGCATGGATATGATTGGGAATTGGTTTAGTTAATGGCATAAACATCCTACAAAAGTGATTAGCACATTAGACTTTCACCTCTAGGATTGTCTTGAAGAAATAAGCCTTAAACAAAACTCTATTCTAGGTTATTTCTAGTTCTGATTCTGAATTTTGAATCTCATTTTGTTTTCCAAAAGCATTATGAGTTTAATGATTGAAGTGAGGGAGAGCACATGTGCTCTCTACACTTACAAGTAGCTAGATTTGTCTATTCAAAGAAACAAAATGCATTGTGTCTTCTACTAAATGTATAATTAAATTATTTTATTTCATTTGTAGTTTTCATACAAAACAAATTTGTTATATCTCATAGTTCTTCATTTATCTTTTTTGAAGTTTATATTTTTATTTGTGAGCATCTTTAATTAGTTACAAGTTCATTTTTTTGCGTATTATTAATTTGGATGGAGATTTTTTTATGATATTGATTTATTAGACACAGGTCTCGCATAAACAATAACTGAATTTCAAGAACATTACCCACAAGCTAAAGAAGAAGGTTTTGCAAGAATATTTCGATCTCATTCTATTTTTGAAGATGTTGTTATGTCTTTGGTTATTTGTTATAGCTCATAAGTTGTGGTTAATTAATAGAGATGCATGGCTAATTAATGTTATTGTTACTTGTTTTTTAGTATCTTTTGTTTCATTGAATTTTAAAAAGTATTAATATGATATTTTCAACTTGCTGATGTATTTGGACATGGGAGTTTTAAAGATATCATGTATACTTTCTATTTTAAAAATATGTTTATTTTGATAATTTTAAACTAAAATATTTGACAAATTATTTGAATTTTACATCAAATTATTTTAAGAAATGCTTATTTTGATTACTTTTAAATAAAATCACCTTCAAATTCATATTTATTGTAATTTTGTCAAACTATTTATCATTTTTAGAATTGTTGATTGGGTGAAATCTTTTTTAAGTTTTTTTTTTTCAAATGTAGTATGTAATTTGGGGAGTGATATTTTTATGTTTAAATGAGAAATAATTGTCCAATGATTTGAAAATTTGATAATTATGGGTTTTGTTGTTTAATATTGATTGAATTATAATTGATTTTGTATTAACATGTGGCAACAAATTCTAAAGATGGATAAATCTCTATGTGAGCTTTAAATACTCTTAAGTAGTTCAAATAAAAAAAACTAAGAAAAGTTAATCCACAAAAAGATGGAATAGGAAATTTTCCTAATTCAAAGGAACTTATGGAAATAGGTGAAAAGAAAATTGGAAAAAACATTGTAGGCTAGGAATGTGAGCAAGTTACATTATCAAATTGACTAAAAAGTAGAGAAAAATTCTATATTAGAGAAATATGAAAATGGAAAGAGAGTTTGTTTGCGTATTCTAGATTGAATAAGTTTAAAAGGTTTGGTCCATTTTCCATTGCATTAACCCTAGTGTGTATGGGAAGGTATGAGAAAGTTCAAGCTAATTCAAAAATAAAAAGATACTTATATAAGGTTGTTTTTAAACTTTATGTACCATTTAATTGTTAATTAAAATCAAAATCACTCATTATTTTATGACTCATTTTATAAATAGTTATATATATTTGTTGTATTATATGAATCATATAATTTGTATGGTTAAAAAATATTTTACCTATTACTCTTATTCTTTAGGTGTTTGGGATGTCCAGTAACATAAGTAAACCACTGGATAAAATAGTTGAAGAAATTTATAGAAAATGTGCACCATTTCAGTGTATTACATATTTGTATTTTAAAAAATAATAATGTGTTTGTTAAATTTTATATTATGCATACTTGAATGTGTTTAAATTAATTCTTGATCTCACTTTTTGTAGATATGAGCTTATACAAAGTTATGAAAAATCTTATGGGAAATTAATTCTTTAGATAAATACAAGTATCATAATATAACAACATCCCATTCTAACAAGCAAAAGTTTGCCTCCAAGTGATGATTATTCCTATGATTTAGTTTAAAATTAGGCTTCAAGTAATTTTGGTGATGTCAATTGCTAATTTTTGAAATTATGAACTAAACTGCTAATTTTTTAGTTGTCTTAAGTTATCCCTTTGATGATACTTGAAGCTTATGTTTTGTGATGAAAATCATATTTCAAATTAAAATTGTGATTTGAAGTTTTGATTTATTTGAAGTTTTTTGGATAAAGTAAGTTAATAAAATTGTTGTCTGAAATTGTCTAATCTTATATGCAGGTTATATTATCATGAATAAAGGAAAACTGACAAAATTAGAAAGATAAAAAAAAGCTCACTTCCTATGTCAAGTCTAGGAATATTTGTGATAAGTCACTTATTATGACAAGTCTACAAACACTTGTCATATTAAGTTAGACTTATTATGATAGGACCTGTCATGGTAAGTTGGACTTATTATGTCAAATCTTTGGATATCTATCATAATAAATTGGGCTTATTATGTCAGGTCTTCTTAATTGACGTAAAAAGCATAAAATGTCTTTATCACCCACAATTATGACGTTAGAAAAACCATTATAAAAAGTCATGTAGAACCTTCATAAAAAGTCTCATCTTTACTAGTGCCATTCAATTGAATTCATTTTAATTATCTGAAGAAATTTTGTAATTAATTGTAAGCTTAAATACTAATTTAGTTCCTATTTTCATTTAGTTTTGCAATGTGGTTCTAGTTTTTTTTTCGGTTCAATGAGATTGCAACAGTAAGACTTAGGAAAAGACTAAAGGGAAACACATGGAAAAAATTAATGGCTTGATTAATATTATTGATTTATTTAATTCAATTAGGTTATTAAAATTATGAAATATGAAATAATTATTATTTAAGTGATGTAAGTTATTATTTTAGTTATTTTAAATTTTAATATTATATTTAATGTTGCGGATATGTGTATATAATTAAATGGTGCATATTGTAATATGAGAAAGTATTGGATTGGTGGTTGGAGAGTATATTTGAGGTGTGGAGGGGCTTGGGTTTGAACTTGGTAGGGATAATATTATTGGTTTTATTTCTTAAATATATGGATTTTTCTCTTTCTTCTTTAATTAATTGTGGGGCTCTCGAAACTCTTGCAATTAATTTTCTCTCTCCTCATTCACGGTGCAGGGATTTTCAAAATGAAATTGTAACTCAATCCATGTTTCATGTTGGTTTTTTTTTTTTTTTTTTTTTTTTTTTTTTTTGCTGTTATGGTTCTTTTAGAAAAAACGTTGCTGCCATATAGTTTGAAGTGAATAAAAATGGTAAAAATCTTGTTTATCTTTTCCTTCCTATATTCTCACTTTAATAGATAACCTAGGGTTAGGTTTGGGTTGATGATAAAAACCCCTAGTTTTAGGTTTTTAAGTGGGAGAAAGAAGAGAAAACAAATGGAATGGAAGAGGAGTCGTGAAGAGTGAAGCTGGAAGCTAGGAGGAAAATGTTTGTGGAGTGTTGCAGAACCAGGTAAGGGAAGCCAACCTTGCTTTCTTCTCTTGTTTTCTTGTTGTTTGTTTGATGAATGAGACTTTGAAAAACATGTGTGGGTATTTTTCCTTTAGTTTCAAACTGGTTTGTTTTATGGTTATGTTTTTCTTTTGCTTATATGAGTGTTGTGGTGTCATGCGTTGAAGGTTTGGAAGTGCAGGGCATGCGTTTCTGCAGGTTTATTTTCGATTTCTGGATGCATGGGCATTCTATTTTTTTTCTAAGGTCTCGGTACAGCCACGTTGATTGTTTTTCCATGTTGTAATCCTATATTTTCACCAATATCATCCATCAATGGTTTTATGATTGTTTAGCACTTTGGGCACAAGAAACTATGAAGGTGTGCATGTTTACAATGTAGAGAGAATTCTAAGTTGTTGGTCATGCATCATTTTCCAAACTTTAATTTTGGTTTCCTTCTTTAAGTTTTTGGTGTAACTCCACTCTTCTTGTTCTATAAAAATTTACGTTAAAGGTGCAGCCAGGGGTAGTAGTTTTTCTTCTAGTTCTCTCAACTTTAACATGTTTGGTTGGTGCATGGGTGGGGTCCACATGCAAAGGTTTGTTTTCTCTTTAAGCTATTGAGTTGAATTGTGGTATATGATGGTGCAGTATTTGAAACGTAAATGAATGGAGGTATGATGGACATCTCTTTTTCTCTTTTGTCATATTTTCTCTTCTTTGCATTAGGTGTACCTAAACTTTTAAGTGCAGGTTTCTTTTTCTTAGTGGAATTATGGGCTCTTATTCACCACATGCCATTTTGTTTCCTTTCATTATATTTTGGGTGCAACATGTTCTTTTTGGGTTCCATTCTTTTATCCTAATGTGGGTTTGAAAAGAACCCATAGGTTGCATACGTTCCTTCTTACTCACGGGGCGGACTACTTGGTGCAGCTTGGTTATTTTTTTTATCACATATGAATTTGTTTTACTCCTTTGAACTTTTAGGTAGTGTTGTATTGATTTCTTTCTTCTTTTTTACGTTCTGCAGTAGGTATTTACTTTAAAAGGATTGTGGTGATGGCATGGCTTGTTTCTCTTTCCTTGCTTACATTATTTTTTTTTTCACGTAAATGCATGGGATTTAATAGCTGGGCCACACACATGTGAAATTGCTTCTTTAAGTATGGGTTGTAGGTGCAAACCTTGTAATAAATAGTATAGTATGACTTAGTGTCTAGTGCTTTGTCTTATTTTGATGGGATGAGAATTGTTCCACAATTATTACGCTGCAGTAAGCTTAAAAATAGCTAGTATCAAATTGTTTTTTCTTTATTACCACATATAAACCTAGTTTTATTCCTTTTTATTTCTGGTGCAGTCCATGATAGTAAATGTTTCCCCTAGCTTGGGGTGTTAGCCAAACTTTAGTTGGTTGTGGGGTCGTAGGTATTACCTAGTAGTCTATTTATCTTATTGTAAGCCATCTTTGGTTTTAATGGAATTAGTGCATTTGAAGGTATTAAGTGTAGTGGTTCGGTTAAATTCTCGGTGACCAGTACCTAAGTTCTTTGGGTGGAAAAGTAATGTATTTAATCTTAAGCCCTGTGGGGGCCGCATGGGTGCATCATGGTTATCGTGTTTTAGTTGTTGTTCTAGCTTTCAAGTTTTGTTTTTTTTTACCTAACGTAGATACAGTGCAACCAGCCACTCCTTTTCTTTCTCTTGTCGTGATGCATGGAATGGTTTTCTTATTTTCTATGGGTTTTTTTAGTTATTGTTTGATGCATGATAATATTAAATAATGCTATGATATTATTTGGTTATCTATACTTATTAGTGTGACTTCGCTTGATTGGAATGATATACGTTTTCATGGGTTGCATGGTTATGGAGTTTAAGTGGTAGTTTGAGGATAATTACTTGTGTGTGATGTTATGGTTATGCTTGAATGAATGTCATTCGTTGAGTTCGATGATTGAATATATTGTTTGGTAAGTTAATGGGCTTTGATGGAACCGTATTTTCCATGCATGATGTGATGGTGTGGATTTCGTTGGTAATTTGTAACTCTGATGTATTGCATGTTGAGAGTATTTTTCCTTTCTTAAAGACTCTTGGTGGAATTAAGTGTTGTGTGAGGTTTTCTGTACCTAGAGACCCAGTGAAGACTCTTTCGCTTGTGTGAAGCAATGAGAATGGGTCCTCTTCGCCTGTGTGAAGCAGTGTAGAGGATTGGTTCGAGTGTTGTACTCTCTCGCATGTGTGAAGCAATGGGGAGGTCAAAGATGTTTCACGTTATTTCGGCTCGTTGCGAGTATAGTGTCTGGTGTGCGATGCATCAACGTTTTTACTCATAATTCCTTGAGGAATCAGAGAGACAGTCTGGCTGCGATAGTGGGACACGACGAACCATCTATTTCTAGGAAACTAGATGTTGTTGTGGGGTAAAAGGCCACGAAAAACAAAAGCTTGATTATGATTATTTTGTTGAAAGATTTTAGATGAATGTGATAGTATGTTGGTTTGATATGGTTGTTTGGATGTTGGGGGTTATGTGTTCAAAATAAAGTTTGATTGTGATCTTAATGCTTAAGTGTTACTTGAATGAGGTGTTGAGTATTATTTGTCATGTTTTATTTATGAAATTCTTTTATATATCATTGTTTATGGCTAGCTTACCCCTATTTGTTTATTTGTGTGTTTGTAGTATGTGCGATGATTGTATAACGTGTGTGTTATACAAGAGCAGATGATATTGCAGATAATCTTGGCATGAAGTAGATTGACGAGAGGCTGGGATGGACTCGAGAGTTTTTATAATATATTTAGTTATTTTAAATCAGATACTAAAAATTATGTAATTTTCTTTTGTTCAAAATTGTTATTTATATTTTTCTAGACAAATTGACGTTTTGAATTATGTATTTAAATCAAATTAAAAGTTTTTTATAGTATATTTTCAATGATAAATCCTTTTCCGCTAAACGTGAAAATTTTCTGACGTTCGTGACATCCCAAAATAGGGTGTTACAACAACTTTTATTGATTGTGTTTAATTTAGTCTATATTTTTCTAGACAAATTGACGTTTTGAATTATGTATTTAAATCAAATTAAAAGTTTTTCTATTAGTACATTTTCAATGATAAATCCTTTTCCGCTAAACGAAAAAATTTTCTAACGTTCTGTGACATCCCAAAATGGGGTGTTACAACAACTTTTATTGATTTTGTTTAATTTAGTCCTTTTTGCTAACACCGTCCAAATCGTTAACGATATAGTGTACAACATGGTCCATTACTATGACGTGGCACTCTACCTCCTTCATTTCTTCATCACATGCTCACCTTCACACATCATTAAGTTCCTCCTCTCCATTATCACCTCAATCATTGAAACCCGATTCATCTCCACAATTTTCATACACAGTTTAATTTTTGTTTTGCTCTCCAATTTTAAAAGTTTTAGGTTTGTGCATTTAGGGCAGAGAAGAAGAAATAGGGGGAAATGGATGAATGCCAAAAAGCACAAGAAATATGCAGATTCTACTTAGGAGGAAGCAACATTAACACCAAATTGTGGATCTCTAAATCATCCACAATCGCAACATTCTATTCAATCACAATGATTGGAAGTGGAAGGTGTGCTCATAATTGAAAGTGATTGGAAAAGGAAGTGGAAGGTGTGCCCCTGGTGTTAATGGAAGGTGTGGCTCAAATTAGGGGTTTTAGGTGTGCCCATGCTTCTCTATTCAATTTTTAAATCATCACCTACTTCCTCAAGAGTGTCCATAGTCACGGATTGGAAGTGGAGAAAAAATGGAGATGATTATGAATGGTTAGGTGGAAGGTGTTTGAGAGGATGGAAGTGGATGGGTGATTGACAAAAAAAAGAGAAAGAGTTTGCATGGAGGGGTAGAGAGGAAGAAGGTAATGGAGGTGAATGGGGTGATAATGGAGGAGATGATAAATGACTTATGACGAAGGTGATAATGGAGGTGAGGAAGAAGATGATGCGTGAAGGTGAGCGTGCGATGAAGAAATGAAGGAAATGGAGTGCCACATCATGGTAATGGAGAACCACCTCAAAAGATCATTATATGATTTTTGCCATCAGTCAAATTCCATGTCAAGAGCTTTTGGTTTGCAATCTAAGCTTTTCTATATGACATAATACCCATGACAACATTTTATTTCTGCAATTAAACTTTTGATGGGATTGGACAAATTTTCCTTGAATGAATTCAACATTATGGAAGTAATTTGGATTGAATCCAAATTTACATATTTTTAAGAAAGAATGGTTGACAAGAAAATTTGAGATGCATCAGTTTTTATCTCCCAATTGTTGTATTTTACAAAAGAAGCTCATATTCACCATTGGCACTTGTTAATATAATGTATACATCATGCAATACACTTCTTTGTCTTGGATTCTACCACAATATAATGTAGTCGTTGTCAATGCCATATTGCTTAATGGCAGACAATGTATCCCACTTTGTATCAAAAGACATGTGTTCATAAAGGACATTGGCTTGAGCAACTAGATGATTGAAGTTCTTGGGCTGATGTTTTCGGAACATCTTCCTTAGATTCATACTCATGGTTACCCTCATCTTCACTAAAATCTTCAACGATATATGTGGCGATAGGTTGTTCATTGATAGACATAGAAGTTTCACCCTCGTACAACGAATCTATCTTTGTGATGATACGCATTGCTTCAAACCTTATATGAGAATAATATGGAATTTTAGTTAAGTGTATGTGTGTCTGAAGTGTAAAGGTGGAGAAAAGTTTTAGCTTGGAAGAAGATTAGTAAGTTAATATACATAACATTGTGCTCGATTTAAAAGAACTAATATCTTGTGCTTGATTCATTGAAGTTATAATTCATGAATGCAAATGTTTCTTTCAAGCCAAGTCCAATCTCATCGCTTTACCTACACGATTATATTCTCTCTATTTTGGTCCCGACAGTTATAGAATCATACTCTCCCTACATCTATTACAGTACACAATCAATGAGGTTTGAAAAATATGTCAACTTGAACAAGTTTTAAATGATTGAGTAGTCATTTAGAACTTAAGTAATGGACAAACCTTATGACTTCAAGGCAAATTGAAACACAACACAAGTCGTACATGTCTCACACGACTTCAGCCAAAAGGAAGACGTATGCTATTGTACGACTTTAGAAAAGAAAAAGGTGTTCATGTTGCCCACAACTTAAGCCTAGATGAAGTTGTTCTCATCCCTCATGACTTTTAAGTGGACAAAGTCCTCCTTGTTCATAGACACACATTCAGTTTCTTTTTGCATTGATTCCCACAAGCTTAAATAGCCTTGATTCAAAGATTCTTTGCATAAATGTAGAGTTTAATGGATTCAATGAAGCAACATGAATTGGTTTGTTTTGGCTTCTTGTTTTAATAGTTACCTTTGATTCCAAAATACAATTAGGCAAGGATCTTGCACCCACTTAAAGACATGCCATGAATTGTCACATTATTAAGGTTGTTATTTGTTGCTAAAATGCATTGAGTTGTCATGTGGTTAAAAAGAAATGCACAAATAAATGTTGCTTGCACACAAAAATTTACTACATTGTAACCTTTTAAGGTTGTTCTCTATATAATTAGGTGAGCCAAGCTATTATATTGTCACCTCAACACAAATACATTGCATTGTCACCTCCACAGTTGGAATGTCTATATATAGTGCACTAGATCACGATATCAAATTTAATCAAAACAACATCAGAGGTTGCATGTTACTTTCAAAATACTAGATTTGGCAACTCATTACATGCATTTCTTATGTTTATTAAGTCATTAAGTAATGGAGAAACTGTTTTAAGGCTTGGTTTCCCTCTTATGAAAATTTCTTTATTTTATTTATCGAACAATTTTACAATGAATGAAAAGATAGATAATTTCACCTTTTTTCTTTTGAAATATTTCGTTATGTTTATCATCAGGGGACTCAAGCAACACAAATGATTAATACAAGTACAACCATAGTTAGTCAAATACGTAAAACACTTAATCAATTGCACACTAGACATTTACTAAATAACGAAAGTTACATATGATTTTAGTTTTATTTTCATATTTTTTTATACTAAAGATAAGCCTATTCTTTTTTTGATAGCTTATGTGGACTATTTACAAGAGTGATAAAGTTATTCAGTTGATTATAGTTAATATTTCTCTTGTTAGTCATATAATTGTTCCTTTTATTTGTTTCACAGTAGTCAAATTTCATCAAGTCGATCAGGTCATGCGACAATTTGGGTTTCATCAAAGCATTCCAACTAACCCATTAAACCTAAATCAGGTCCATAAAAACAACATGAAAGGAAGAACTAATAGATATTGGCCAAACTATCACAAAAGATGGACAACCATGTGGAATGACTAACATAGTCGTGTCATTCAAGGAACTTTGTTTAGTTAAAATGACTATTTGCATAACAATATGACATATATGTGATGTTTCATCCATAATACTATCTATTACATATCACCTCATTGGCAACCATATCATCACCATGTTGAGTTTACTTCTAATTTTCAACAATAATCATTTGGTTAGTCAAGTGTGCCGCCAACTTAATGTTTGAATATATGCACCCACTATACAACATGTCATCTCAATCGTCATACCAACAAGTACCCTCCACTTACATTATTTTTCCACCTCATCCAAGTTTTGTTACAAGTCCATTAAATATGTTTGTCACTTCTAGCATGAAACCACCATGTACCTACAAGAATTCAAAAATTCAATTTAGTTTAGTCAACCCAAAGACAATGATGATGATAGTCCATGTGTTGAATAAGACCGTCAAAGACCTAAAAACCTAGATGACCACCACATGACATTGGTTCTCATAAATGATGTGTTTATTGTAATCTTATAACAATTCTATTCTTATTATTTAATATCCATTATTACTTTTCCAATTTTACCAAGACTCATATTCTTTTATTTATCAAATTTTTTTACGCATCAAAATTCACAAATTACACTTTTTCTTTTTCAACCATATACTTATAAAAAAAATTAGGTTTCAAAAAAAAAAAAAATATATTTATATATATATATATATATATATATATATATATATTTATATATTTTTATATATTTTTTTATATATATATATATATTATATATTAAAT
>Ga0214542_1005150_pt1 | contig 25198 bp, 10 predicted proteins | sample CNSS1metaG_FD_160096 | JGI IMG/M metagenome (GOLD analysis project Ga0214542, IMG submission 160096) | Root nodule microbial communities from cowpea collected in UCLA plant growth center, Los Angeles, California, USA - CNSS1 | ecosystem: Host-associated > Plants > Roots > Nodule | place: USA...
GGATATTGATGAAGTTAGTAATTTCTTTAATATTTTATTCAAAAATAAACTACAATATAAATTGGTAGTGATTTTTTATTTGTTTGTTTTTTAAGAATCAATCGGAGAAAGGGAACTTGTTGATCCATACAATAATTATGGTTAAATAATTATTTTTTTAAATATTTTTGTAAATACCCGCGGGTACCCGTGGATACCCGCGGATATGAAAAAAATAGACGGGTACCCGCATAACGGATATCCGACGGATATGGGTACGGGTACGGGGCGGATATTTATTCAGCGGGTAGGGTATGGGGGAACTACTACCCGTACCCTACTCGCCCCGTTGACATCCCTAATTCTGTACCAGAATGGTTTTGGAACAAGTTGCAAAATTTGGAATGGTTAAACATGTCTCACAATAATCTCAATGGTGCAATTCTTGATATACCATTGAAGCTCCCTTATAGACCATCTATAATTCTGAATTCAAATCAATTTGAGGGTGCACTTCCACCATTTTTGCTACAAGCTTCAGGGCTGTTATTGTCCAAAAATACATTTTCAGATTTGTATTCTTTTTTATGTAACCAAATCATTGATCCGAATTTGGCAACTTTAGATTTATCAAACAATCACTTAAGGGGACAAATTCCTGATTGTTGGCAATCTTTAGACCAATTACTATTTCTTGATTTGAGCAAGAATAAGTTGTCTGGGAATATTCCCATCTCCATGGGGAAACTTGTTAAATTAGAAGCATTGGTTTTACGAAAGAATAACTTAACAGGTGGACTGCATCCCAGTTTGAAGAATTGCACTAATTTAATTATGGTGGATGTGAGTGAAAATAATTTGTCTGGTCGAATACCATCATGGATTGGAGAAAGTATGCAGCAATTGAAAATCTTGAACATGCAAGGGAATCATTTCTCTGAAAATTTTCCTATTCAACTTTGTTATTTAAGGCATATTCAATTGTTAAATCTCTCCGGGAATAAATTATCAAAAGCAATTCCAGCATGCTTAAAGAATTTTACAGCCATGTCTGAAAAGAGCATCAACAGAACTGAAACTCAACGCCTTATATATGGGAACAATATTACTGATTGGGAAATCTATGGTCCCTTCGCGTCTTTTGACTACACGTTTGACATAACGTGGGTGTGGAAAGGTGTGGAACAACTGTTCAGAGATCCCCAATTGAATCTGAAGAGTATTGATCTCTCAAGCAATAATTTCACAGGTGTAATACCAAAAGAAGTTTTTTTGTTTGGGATTGTTTCTTTAAATTTATCGAGAAACAATTTGATTGGAGAAATTCCTTCTGAGATTGGAAATCTAAGTTCACTTGAATCTCTTGACTTGTCAAGAAATCATTTGCATGGGAAAATTCCATCTTCTCTTTCTCAACTTGATTTCATAGGAAAATTAGACTTGTCATACAACTCTTTTTCTGGAAGGATTCCATTGGGAAGACATTTGCAGACCTTTGAAGGCTCAAGTTTTGAAGGAAATATTGATCTTTGTGGTGAACAACTCAACAAAAGTTGTCCTGGAGACCATACAACAGCAAAGCTAAAAGAAGCAGTAGAAGGTGATAGGGATGATTTTGTTTTCTATGAAGCATTATACATGAGCATGGGTCTAGGGTTCTTTGCAGGATTTTGGGGCTTAATAGGACCAATTCTAATTTGGAAACCTTGGAGAATTGCTTACCTAAGGTTCTTGAACAGATTGACAACTGAGATACAGCTATGATGAAAATGCCAAATTTCTGCAAATGGATCAAAGCAAGGGTAGCAGGTATGTTTTTGTGAATATGCGTAAGCCTATTGTTGCCATAATTATAATGTAATGTGGGAGGAAAAAAAGAGTGGATGCTTTGCTTTTAACAAGTTTAATCTTGTTTTATATTTCACTTAAGTTATGCAGATGAAATCTTGCAAAATAGCATCATGCATTTTACTTCTTGTAATTCGATATTGTTATATCTTCTTTGTGAAATGTTGATTTTTACTAGACATTGACCTATTCATCCTCCATTCGTAAATAAATATATATTTCAAACTTGAATGCACACCACTCAACTACAATCATTGACCATGATGATAGAAGTAATCATTTATAGCAATGAACATTATGCATAATAAGATTTCTAAGAATGGTATTAAGAATAAAGTTTAGATTTATGTGCAGTAAGAAATAACAATCGATCATTTATTAAAAGAAACATGATAAATTACTCTCAATTTTATTATTCATTTATGTGAATCAATTTTATTTAATTTTTGCAGGTGGCTAGTTGTTGACATTTTGCTTGTGTTCCTCTTTCAAATTTGAAGCAGGGGACTCTGTACTAGATCTTGTGTCAATTGTGGTTTAAATGTTTTCTCATAAAGCGTTGCAAAAGGTTGTTCTCCATATGAAACACGTTTCTTCATTGATAATTATGTATCTTTTGACTTCAAATATGCTTGTAACTTTTAACTTTTGTTTTATGATTAATTCTTTTTATTAGGAAATTTATTTGTGGTAAAATATATTTGTAGAGATTGAATTAGGTCTTAAATTCAAAAGTTACATATATAGAATTTTGTAGAATTGAGCTAAATTTAAATTTTACTCTCTTAAAATAGTAAAAAAAAAATTTTAACAATCACGTTATAGTATATTTATAACAATTTGAGTAAAAGATTTCAACTGAATCATTTTATACTTACCATTTCAATTGTGGGAGAACACAAGATAATTAAAAAGAAAAAAGTAAGGTTAAATAAGAATCGAATAATCATCAGTATTTTATCTCCACTACAAAAATCAAAACAATTCATAATTTGAGTTAGACACAATTTTCTTACATAAAAGTGGAAATGTAATTTTTTTTCATAACTACGTGTACAGGTTCTTCACCATCATGGTTTGAAACAGGGGCGGTTCATTCATAGGGCAGGGTGTGGCCATATTTTTGAATTTTTTTTTTTAAATTATATGTGGCCATATTTTTGAATTTTTTTTTTTAAATTATATGTATGTTTTTGAAATTTTTTAAATTATATTTATATTTTTGAAATTATTTTAAATTCTACATATCTTTTAAATTTTTAAAAATTATATGTAGTATATTTTAGAAATTAATAGAAATTAAATTGTGTGACTTTTTATTTTTTTTATAAAACACAACCTTTAATCTTAACAAAGTTGGTCATCTAGCTTTTTTTAGTCTCAATTTAGTTCCGGTTTTTGAAAAAGTTGATGCAATTTGATTATTTTCATTAAATTTTTTAAAGCGAATCAAAAGATTTTTCATACACTTGGATTATGTTAATTACACCAACAAAACAAAACATCCTTATTAATCGTTTCAATTTTCAACAAATTGAGACTAAAAAAACATTAGACAACCAATTAGATATTTCTGGACAAATAAAAAAACAAAAAAAATCATTAAACCAAATATTTATTAAGATATTTTTTATTTCTTTCTCATTGTCTTTCTAATTTTTCACAAATTGTATCTTCTTTCTTTCTCATATGTTTTCTTTTTTGTTTTTGAAGAAAAAAAAAATTAGATACACTCATTTTTTTTTCTGATTTCTCATTTATTTTCTTTCTTTCTTGAAAAAAAAAAGGTAACTCTATATCGTCTTACCTGATAATAAAATATTAGTTGAAGAGTTATTAACATGATTTTTTTTATCTTACAAGCCTTTGCCAAATTCATTTTTTATGAATATATAAGATAAAATTTGTATTCTAATATTATTTTGAAAAAAAAAATATTTATATAGATGGAAAATAAAATAATAGATTTATTTATTTTTAAATGATTAAAAGGAAGCTATTCCTGAAGATAAAAATAGATACATTCCACTTCTTCATATATTTTAAAATATTATACTAATAATCTAATCTAATGATTCAATTGTTTAGTTTAAAGAATTATTTTTTGAAACATTATACTAATAATCTAATTTAATGATAAAAAAATTATATTATTTTGGTTCCTCCAAAATTTTTGGTCAAGATCTGGTTTGAAAGGTTTACAAAATTTATGACCGTTAGGACGAATAGAAATATGTTAGAATCTAATGATTTTATTTATCTACTTTATTTTCTATTTTGGTTTTGTTAATTTGTTAGCACTATTATCATTTCATTTTTTGTTTGGATAATAATATTTTGACTCACTTTAATCCACCATTTCCATCATCTTAGATCATCTATTTTGATTTATTTTAGTGGTGTAATGTGATGATTTAAGAATGATTGGAGTGGTGGGTTTGAAAGTAGGTCAAAAAGTCATTATCATTTGGTTTTTAGTGTTTACAATTCTCTTATATAATACCATGTATTCAAAGGTTTACAATGTTAAGGTGAATAATATTTTCATTATTAAGTCACCTCTCTCTCATTCAGTAGTAGAGTAGGTTTTCTAATGTGGTATCAAGAGCGGAAGTTGTCTCTTCTACTAGGAAAAACTCCCGAGAATCGCTTTATTAATAAAGAAATAAAATAACAACATAGACAACTCTCTCATACCCTTTGACCCCAAGTACATCCACACTCTTCAAACCAATAATTTAATCCAAACCTCAAAACGCTTTTATTACAAGAGTATAAGAAATCAGAAGAAGCAAATACAAGCTTGAAGTGTCGTTGACCCGGGGCAAGAAATATCATGGACTTAGAGCCCATTATATAGTCACTAACACTTACTTCCTCGGTTGTCCTTCGCAATGTGGGACTTTTTAAGACATGTTATTTTCATCAGCCCAACACTTTTATGGGTATCAATCCTGCTTTCATTATGACCTCCATGCCTATTTTCTTTTCTTATATATTCCATTTCGAAAAAATCGTTGATATTAATTTCTTCCTCTAGCAACAAGTGGAGTTCGTGATCAAAGTTTGTTGCCTACCACGCTTCCTATTTAACCCTCAGATTCCATCTCAATTTCTTTCTATTTCTAATCATGATTTAGGAATTGAAAATCCTAAATATATCACCTAGAACACCTAGGATCAGCATCTCCTTTCTTGGCTTCAATCTTTTTTTATGTGCTTCTCTCCCAAGATATAATAACTCATCAGATTGATCAAGTGAAGCAAAAGATCTTTGAACCTTATGACACCAATGTCTTAAAAGACAATATAAAGCATAAGACTAAAAAAACTTTTTAAGAATGAGTTGATGTGCTTGTTGTGTCTTTTCTCAATGCAAATAAGTGGTATTTATATGCAAAAGACACAAACTTACAAGCAGGGGTGGATCTTAGGGACCATGCCCCCTCTTCCCAATTTTTTTAAAAATATATGTAAATGTTATATATTATATTGATAAAATTAAATTAGATAATTTTATATTTTTTATAAAAAATATAAAATTAAATATTATAAACAACAACAAAAATTATGTTCTCTCTCAATTTCTTTTCAGGTTTTCTCGTATTGTATTCATCTTTCACTCTTGTAGTGTCTTCTATTGTTTCTAAAAAAATAGAAAGTTAGACACAAATTCATTATTTTTTCTCTCATTTTTCATCTGTTCTCTTCCATTTTTCAAGATAAAAATACAATTTTGTCTCGTCTTTGGTAGTGAGATATTATTTTAATAATTAGAATTTTATTGTATTTTTTTTTATGAATATAGAAGGAAAAGTTATGTACTATATATTTTTTCATAACATTTTTTAATTGTAATTTGATTATCATATATTTTTCTTTTAGTAATTATATCTCTAAATTTTCAATTAGATATTAATAAATTATTTTTGAGTCTTAAACTTTTTTTTTCAAATAGATATATTGATTAGGAATAAAATAATAGATTTTTTTTCTTAAAGTGATAAAAAAAAAAGATAACATAGAGATACAAACGAGATAGATTTATTTCTTCACATATTTTCAAACATGATATTAAAAATCAAATTATGGATGAAGGAGATAGGTGTGTGTGAAGGAGAAGCATTTAAATGAAGGAGATGAATACAGGTGAATGAGATGAGGGTGGAAAAAGAAAATGAGAGTGGGAAAATTTATATAGAAAAGTGGGAGAAAATATTTTTTGAGTAAAAATATTTGTCATTTTTAAACTTGAGCCTTTGGATTAAGAATAATATACTATTATTATTCATTATCAAGAAAATTGACAAATTCATGATATATAAATTAGCATCATATTTGTGTGAGTGTCAAATTAATATCAACTTAACTTACGCTAAGTGAAATAAATAAAATCAATGTAAGTATAATTGGTTGTAACTTAAATCAAAATAAATACTAAAAATAAATAAGATAAAAGTCAACCAGATAGAAACCACATGGTTCGGCCAGAAGAGAGTTCAAAATTGGAGAGTAGAAAGTCCTCTCAATCACATGTGAATTGAAGATGGGATGGGGATACAGTTCAACCACCAACAGAATTGGTCTCTGATGACTCGTAAAAGTGGCAACAACGTGATAAACCTTATAGCCTCAATTTTGGACAATGTTGAGCAGAGGATGATGGACCTTTAAGCAGATTTTATTTGAAGTGGCTAAACCAACACTAATCCAACACTAACAAGAATATATATATATATATGGTTACCATTTACTTTTACTTCATAAATAAATAAGTTGCGCATAAATAAGTGTATAATAAGGAATAATAATATGCAACTACCAACTATTTAATCTTTCCTATCACAGGTAATTGATTTGAAAAATAGTTTCGAAAAACATTACTTAATTAATTATGAAGGAATTTTGAAATTTGGTGATAAAAAATTAAAAATTTTAAGTTATATAACATTAATACGAAATTAACTATTTAAATTATCTATGGATTATTATATGTGATGGAGTGAATTTCTTATTTGCACTTAAGAATTACCCCCTCAAAAAAGCAAGTTCTTTTCACACACTCACAAGACCAAAGTCACGGGATTTTCAACTAAAGCATATCCCAACAAAGAGAAATAAGGTTAGGAATTCTTTTCCTATATCTATGCAAAAGTGAATGAACATATAGGTTGGTTGGTTTTAATTTCCTGATTGATTTCTTTTACGTTAAGAATTTAAGTGTGAGTTTAAATTTTACATTAGTTAAAAATAAGAAAGTAGAACACTATATAAATATGAAGATTCATATACTCATTGTTTTAAGATTTTAGATTAAGAATGGTGTTAATACCTTACGTGGTTAGATTCAAATTTTATTGGTATTTGTATTTTTCCGGTGAAACCTCCTTGTTAAACCTAATACTTTCGCACAATAATTCTTTATCTTTTTTTTCCTCTTTTGATGATGTCTAAATGATTGTAGTGGAGGTCATTCCTAGGTTGAGTACAAAATTTAGTTCTTGTCTCATGCCACATGGTTGAATATAGAAGTTGGTACTTTCAAAATTTTCTTACAAATGAAATTTTGGTCATAAAATAAAGCTACTTGTCTTCTGTAACTTTCCAAAATAAAACTTCTTGTTTGCTCAACTGAAAAATAATCAAAGAATCATCAAGTACAATGTTATGGGGTTGGTAAAACAAAAAAAGTAGATGAAAGAAATTTATTGAGATTCTGTTCTTTTTCTTGGTTTGTTGAATTTTAGGGAGAGGGGGAATTTGTTCTCTTCTTTTAAAAATAGAAAAATGATTTTAAAAAATGCCAAGAAAGAAACTTTATCCATTACTATATAAATAATTGTGGATCTTTGTGATAAAATCTAGCACTTTCTTTAATCATAACTTCACACGTGTTTTGTTTTTCTTCTTTAAGGATGATAAGAAAAAGGAAAAAAGAAAATTGTGTAAGATTCTAAATTTTCTTTTCTTGATTGGTGAAGAGAACCCACCTTTATACAACAAAAGAAGTTGAATTGATTCCTAACTATAATGTTTGGAATAGACCCTTTTATGCCTAGAACTAGAAAGATTTTCTTCTATGTATGCAACTTAAAACTGGTTTGCAAGAAAAAACAATAAAAGAAAAAGAATACAGATTTTTTAATGTGAAAAGTTTAGTCTAAGTAAAAAAAAATTACAAATCAATCCAATATAAATTTATTATAAAAATAAGATTATGAAATAACTTTTTGTTTTTTTAAAGATAGAACAATAACTTGTTTCTCAATAACTTACAACAATCTCATTAATAAAAACTAGTGAAAAACAGGTGTTGTTACACATATGTGTTCGTATTTTATAATTTTTATAAAAATTTAAATTAAGATTAATAATATTTACCTTTAAAATATATATATATATATATAATAATTTTAAAAATAATTTTTAAATAAAATAATTTTTTAAAAATATTTAAAATAACGGTCAAAATAAAATAAATTCTTAAAATAATGGTCAAAATAAAATAAATTTTTATAATAACAATTAAAAGTAAATTATTTATAAAATAAATAATTTTTAAAATAATAATTAAAGATAAAAAAAATAAAAAAAAAATCTCTTTAGATATTATTATAGATAAAATATTTGTTTACTCCCAACTGGTGATCAATTTACCATTAGCATTCAATTTACAAGTTGGCTTTTATGTACAGACCTTTCCATTAAGAATACAAGTATATATATTAAATGCACTTTATGCATTAAAAGTTTCATTTTAGAGCACGTTCCCAAGTGAAACAAATAATTATTACATGTTCTTACAAGTGAAGGAAATATCTTAAAGTAAATAATCTCAGTAGTTATTAGTAAATGATTTCCTTCAATTATTTAATTAAGAAGTGTATTTTCCAACACCTAACTTAAGCTGTTATCCAAAGTTTGTAAGATAATTTTTTAATTGATTAAATGTTACTTTTTTTTAATATTTATATCTTTTTATGAAAAGAAAAACCTATATCAGACATTATTATAAATTATGATATTTCAGTTACGAGTGAATTTAAATTTTCTGTGAAGTCTTTTGTTTTATTCTGCTTTTGTACTTTTAAAATATTTGATGAGCATCGATTTTAATAATATAAAAAATATTTTATTGATAACTAATTTTAGTAACTAAAATTTGTTAAAACTATCAAAAGAAAGTTGGTCACTAAAAATTAGTTACTAAAATTATTATTACCAAAAAAATTGATTTTTAAATTTGTCTTTAATTAATTAATGACTAATTATAATTTTTTATTCATAATATTTTAATAACCAATAATTTTTTATTTTGTAAATTAATATCTAAATTGGTCATTATAGTGACAAATAATTTTGTGTCACTGTTAGATATTAATAAGATAATATTTTAAAATATATTAAAAAACTTAATATACTAACAAGTTTATTTTAAAGACTCGACAAAGAAAAAAGTTATCTGAAAACCTTGACACACGCTATGAATCATATTATTAAAAAAAGTTAAATATAAAAATTTAGGAAATCAAACTCAAATATATGTTTAAAGATATACAAAACAAACTTTCTAAACACATTTAGATAACTCGAAATTTAAAGGGATTGATACCTATTAAAAAAATTAAACTAATAATCACATGAAGAGAACTAAAAAAACCTTACACTCAATAGTATTTATATTGTTTTATTTTGATCCATTATAACTAAATCATTAAATAGATAAACAGAACTACGTGTTATCATTTGTATAAAAGTTTTAATTTGATATGTTAGGTTTATAAAGATGTTCATGTAGTACTTTATATTCAGCAGAATTGTTCTCATCCATATATAAAATTTTGTCCCAATAAATATAAAAATACTTACAAAATATTTATTACGCAAATAATTAAAGTGAAACTAAGCATTATTAAAGCATAGCAAGGCTCAATATGATATTGTATCCCAGTTTTTATTTATATAAATTCAACGTTTTCATATTTTTAAACACGCAAAAACAATAAAAAAAACTAAAACAAAAAACAAATACCAACACCTAACTTTATAAAGTAACAAAATCAACATATATCCAAGGAGAGATGCCAACCTGACTCAACCCATTAAGATGGTGGATTGACTAGTGAGTTGGTTCACTAAATAAAAAATCTAGAAAGAAAAAAGAAAATCTTAAAAATTATAAAAAAAAAAATTGAACTCAAATACTTTTTTGTTTGTTTAATTCAACTATTATTTATAATAATATCCAAAAAAATGTAGATTCACTTCTTCACCAAGCCATCACTATTTATTTTCTTTACTAAAACTCAATACAATTTTTGATAAATAAGCCATAACTTGTATAATACAATTTACTTAAACTTTTAAGCGTTCCAAAATTAAACAGTGTCTACTAAAAGCACATAATAACAAATTTAAGAAAAATAAAAATTATGTTTCATTGTTTAGTAATTTGAGAATAACACACCATGCCTCACTGATTAATCCAAATATGATAATAAACCAACCCACAGAAAACTCCAAGCTTTATCAATTATCATCATACACATAAAGAGAACTCCATTTACAGATTACAATACTTTTGAAACACCTTACCCTCTTTTTGTGCTATAGTTATGCCAATCAAAACAACTTTCTTTAACCTATGTCTCATCTCATCATTTTTTTTAAGCAAAAAATGAAAAGAGAGTCTACATAACTGCATAATTAACACAGTTATAACTATAACTATATCTATAACATATAACATCACATACAAAACAAGGAGAAGAAACTATTCTAGAGTCCACTTGAACCAATCAACTTGGTTAGACCAAAGGTGATGAACATGGCCATCCAACCCCCAAACAAGACCCTCATAGAAGACCTAAACACCGGAGCCTTACCCAACACAGCCCCTAACCAACCAAACACCACCAACGCGACGGTGACAGCAGCCACAACCACCGCAATCCTCACCTTATATTCCCTTATAAAGGACGCTGCTAGCAATGGCACCATTGCACCAACAGAAAAAGCCAAAGCTGATGCTGCTGCAGCCTGCAAAGGATTTGGCAAACCCTCTTTCTCTTCTTCGTTGCTATCTTCTCTGTCACTCCCAGACATCCTTTCTTTCTCTCTCTTCATCTGGGCAACCTCTATGTCAAGCTGCGAGTACACAGACACAAACTCACCTATGGCCATGCTGCATGCTCCTGCCACCAACCCTGCAAACCCTGAGAGGATCATGACCTTCAGGTCCTGCTTCACGGCGCCAATACCCATCATCAGTGACGCCGTTGAGACCAAACCGTCGTTGGCTCCCAACACCGCCGCACGCAGCCACTGAGATCGTTTCGAGTAGTCAAAGGTTTCCTCGGGTTCGATCTCGAGAGTTGTCGCATGTTGTTGCTCGAGGTCATTGGTTGGAAGAACGAGCTTGGTTTGGTTCAGGGATGTTTGATTTGATGACATGGTGGTGGAGAGAAAGCCTGAACCAACTGAAGGAAAAAAAATATTCGATGATAATGAAAATAATAATAAGGAAAAGAAGATGGTGTGTGTGTGGAGAGAGTGTGGAGGACACACGCTACCAACAAGGGTATTTATGGATGAAAATCCTCTGTTGTGGAGGCAAAAGTGGGGCAAGCCCACTGGTTAAAAGACAAAAAGATATTTTATTCACAAAATTTCGTATAAAAATATGTATTGGGTTTTAAAAGTATGGTAAATTTTGTCTCACTTCTTAAAGATTGCATTAAAATTATAAAGGAGGAGGAATAATTGAAGGTTCACTCAAAGTATAAATATATATAAACTTTGAGATATTATATTTTCTGAAACTTGAGTTGCAAGTTTTTTGGTTTGACAAATAATTGAGCCTTTCTGTTTATAAATTCACAAGAAAGCACAATCTGTGAACATGAGTTGCTTGGTTGCACTTTAAACCCACAATCTGCACTTTTTTTCACTATACTAAAAGTTGGGGTGTGTAATTTATAAGGTAACAATTAACAAACCAGAACAAAATATATTTGAGATGGAAAAAAACAAAAAAACAGATTAACACTGTTTACGAAGTTGCCCACACCAGTAACACCCACTTAAACAAAATCAACTTCTTAATTACAGAAAATTCAGCAAAGAAACATAATCAAGTGGCAGAAGAAATGAATTGTTTAGTAATGTAATGTCACACCCTGCTTTTCTTCACAAGAAAAAAAAAAAAAGATTCACCTCTTTTATAAAGCTCCAATATGTGGGAACTGTTGATCAGATAAAAAGTTTGATCAACATGGAATAGTGTATGGTTGAATCCCAGACGCAAATGAAAAAAAGATAAGGGGTTGATTTATTTGGCGAGAAAACAAAGTAAATAGAAGGGTAAGTGATTGAAGTTTTTGGTGTGCACATGTGTAATAATAGGAATGAATAATGAGAAAAGAGAGTACCATACATCATCTCTTTATCCCTAAAGAAGTGATCCAAAAGGAATATAAATTTTTGGCAGTTACACTTGACCTGAAGTTGATGACATGAATCACAATTATGGCGTGACTGAGACAAGGACAAAGGTTTTGTTAACGCTTATGTTTCGATGACAAAATAAGGGAAAAGCATTTAGATGCACATAGCGTGTTCTTTCAGTTTCAATTCAGAAATTGGCACAGAGAATGTTGAGTTTCGAAGAAAACTATAGAAATTTACGTGACTTGAGTTTTTTTTGTTTAAAGGTAATAGCCTCGTTTGTTCCTCATTCATGGAAAATGTGGGTTCGTTGAAGACTCTTTTCATAGTCTTGTTTCATTTGAGTAGCTTAATTAGATGTAATTATCAGTTACAAGTATGACAAAAAAAGGTGAAATTATATCAGAGATTCTCACATTTATAATGCACAATATTTATCACATATTTTGAAGTTTTGATTAGTCTAACTTCAGTTGATAAAGTAAAGATGGGAGTTATGGCAAATATGTTAGTATGTTAAACTCTCAAAACAAACACAAATAACTTATAATTAATTCAACCTTTTATCCTAAAAAATAGATAAAAGAAATTATTATAGCGTATTTTAAATTTATTCTTATTTTTTATTTATTTTCACGTTATGTAAATCAGTTTTATTAATTTTTTGAAAATCAAAAGAAAAAATAATATGATTATGTCATGAAGACATCTCACAATTATCTACTGAATTAGGGTAGTACTAAGAAAAAATATTTTATGATTATCAATTTTTTTTATCTTATTTATAAAAATAATTGGTTGTTTCTTGAGTTTATAATTAAGAATTTATCAATCATACTTAAACTTATAAAATACTGCAAATATAACTTAAGAATATCTCAGTGACACTTAAAATTATATAAGTCAGTACAATGGCTCTGTTTTTCAATTAGAACAACACAAACATTGACCATGAAAGAAGAAACAATAATGAATTTAGTAAAAAACGAAAATATCAACAACACACATCCAATTACATTAAACTCCAACAAAAGGAAAAAGAAGAGCGACTAGAAGAAGAGGTTTTTCTTTTTTTTTTTCTCTGGGTCTAAAATTTTCCGAAGAACTAGCCATTTTTCGTAATGATGGATTTTAATACAAAAATACTTAAGAAGGATAAAAATATATAACTTAAATATTTACAAAAAACTTATTTATTTCTTTTCTCATACCTGGACTTAGTCAGTTTTAAATGGGCTGTTTATGATGTCCTAAAATGTCCAATATCCTTCTAAATAAAATTTTTTATTTTCTTAAATTTTATGAAAATTGTTGACTCTTTTACGGATTTCACTATTCCCCTAATGTCTTAAGAAAATGTGTAAAAAAAATCAACTACACACAATAAAAAAATCTAAATGATGATCAATATTAATGATTAAAAATAATTAATCATTATAATACCAATTTAAATATTAAATTATAAACTAAAAAATTATAATTATTAAAATAATTTCTATTAAAAATTGGTATTTAAATTTATCATTAATATTAGCTATTAAAGTTTTAATTACAAAAAATTAATTTATAATTAAAAAAAATTTCTCTAAATTAATTTTTAAAAACGTTTTTTTCTTTATTAGAATTAGTTATAATTTTTTTTTACGATAAAAAAATAAGTATGAAGTTAAACTTAAAAAACAATTTATTCAAAACTAAATTAAAATATCTGCGATTTGAAATTATAAAATGTTAAATAATTAAAAGTTATATATATATATATATATATATATATATATATATATATATATATATATATATATATATATATATATATATATATATATCAATTACGACAGGTCATGCTCCCAAAATATAAAGAATTCAACAATTAAAGTTAGCAACTGTAATTCATACCCAGCACATGTATGATTTCATAAAATTTGAGAGGTAATCCATTTAGAGTTTAAAAATAAGGACACTATGTGCGTTCACGGTAATTAATTAAATATAAACTGCATTACTTGAAATGAAAAAACCACTAAAAAATAAATAGAATAACTTTAAGATAAGGTCCACCCTACTCATTCCATAATTGAAAGTGACTACATACAATGGAGAAAAATACTGTGACACCAAACCACCACACATACGTAACTTTAAAATAAACTTTTTCAGACGATGATTTTGACTTCAATTTCTGCAATTGCAATTTCTATATATATATTCATTTGGAACTAAGAATCGCAGTTTCAGACCTTGCACTTGTTTCATTTTTTACCTACAATTCTTACTATTAAGTACGGTATGTCAATTTTTTATAAATTTTTCATATCAAACTCTAAAATAAAACTATGGGAGTATATTGTGTAAGTGAGATCCTAGATTTGTACAAGTTGTGCAAATTTACATCACAATAGGTATTCTTTTTGTACCGTATGATTTATCGACATCCCTAGTTAGACCCTTGGTCAGGCGGTCTAAAGATAAGTGGTCAAAGGTTGTCCACTACAGACGGACAATCCCATGGATTGTTGATGTGACAATTTTTCCGAAATGATTTAAGGGAGCTCACGACTCAAACGGCCACCGCCATTCATTCTAGTGAAACTTTGTCGCCATAACATAATTATGGGGTCTTCGACAAGGCGCACGGTCCTCCGGTCGGACGGCTGCACCAAAACTAAATATGTAAATTAGAAGTAATACAAGTCAGTAATCAAGTCTAAAAAGCAATTGGACCATGATTAAGAAAACCCTAATCACAGGTCATGCCAAACGCTATAAACAGGAGCCCAAGGTGAGTTGGTACGAACTTTTACTTCGCATTTATTACAACATTAATTGCACTTATATGGACAGGTAACCCAATCGTCTGGACAACCGAGTGGGAAAGAGTGAAAGGAGATCGAACAGAGAGAAAAAAAGGAGATCGAATGGTAGAAACTACTACAAGAAGAGGATAAGGACAAATTGAGTGTTTTAGATAGGTGGTAGGTCCCTATACCCGAAACACTTTCCTTTCTTATTTATATAATTCAAAATATAATTGATGTGTTATAGTTTTTTGTTATACGACTCGATTTATAATATGTTTTGTGTTATTATTTTTATATATTAAATTAGACCAAACTAAGAGACAAATCGTACTGAAATTTTATTTGAATAAAGAGCAGAGTATTTAATTGCATGGGTAGATTTTAAAAATATGATTAAGATAAATTAGAAAACGAAATATTGAAGAATTTAATCGTAATGAATATTTTCACGAATTATATGTGTACTACGCTAAATAATATTCGTATATTTGTAACATAACAGTTTGGAGGTTTTTTCTACTGTAATATCAACTCATTACTAACTAACATACACACCTCATAAAAAAAATATTCAACTTTACATATAGAATAAATAATTAAGTGCATCATCAAAATTTACTAATCTCTTAATAATCTTTTTAAGGTGTTCTTCTTAGTAAAAGTCAACATTTGATTAAAATTAAGGCATCTTAAAAATCATTAATAAAGTTTAGATAATTAAAATTATTTATGTATGAAAATAAAATAAAATAAAAAAGTATGATTTTTATAAATAACAATGGAGGAAGTACTAATATTCTCTTCTATGTACGAATTATTGGATTTTATGCATTAAAAGCAAAACTCTTGTTGTGTAAACGGGTTAGTGAATTCCACGAAAAAGAAAGGGTGATTGAAAAGAAAAATAAAGTTATACTTTCTCCAAAATAGTGGCGAGAATATGATTGAAAGTGACATTGATAGCAAGATTGGAAAATATATCGGGATCTTTTGATGTAGATATAATTAACTATAACTAAATCTACAATGACCAATTTAAAAAAAAAAAAGGAAAAATGAAAAAGAAAAGATAAACCTATATTAGCATATGCCATCTATAGCAAAAATGATGCACACAATATCCTATGAGGAAAAGGTGAAAAAAAATGGAAGTTACCATATATTTTAAAGGCACAGGCATAGTGTCCCTTTTCATGTAGGATATTTTGCGTATTTGATACATGATAGCAATTTTATATCACTAATTACCCTCTTTTCAAAAAATTTAGAGCTTTAAAATATTAGCATAGGAGTCATAGCAAAACAATAATAAAAAAGGATAATAATCACCCACACCAAAAATTATCCTAACCCTTTCTTAAGGATCTTTGGCAATACCAAGTTCATAAATAAAAAGGATTTTTTAAGTTGAAGTGTTGAATCCCACATATTATTGTTATACTCAAATTATTTATTTATTAATTTAAGTTTTTTTTTAAATTAAATATTTTTGCTTAAAATAAAGATAAATAGTAAAAATAAAAAGGTGAAATAAAAATAAATTTAAGAATATAAACAAAGAGATAAAGATAAAGAGATAAAACTCTTAACATGTTGATGAAGGTTGATTTGCATATTCAAGAGGAAGATCGACTCAAAAGTAAAACAAGTAAAACACTCATTTTAAACATGCAAACAAAGAAGATCTCAAATCTTCTTTTACCATTATAATAAAGTGTGCTTATATTTTCTATTAAATTAATTATAAAATTATATTTAAGAAAAAATGTCTCAAATTTTTTTTTACTAATATACATTTATTAAATTAATTATAAAATTATGTTTAAGAAAAAGGAAGTCTCAAAAAAATATTTTATTATTAATATAGTTTTACTAAATTAATTATAGGTTTAGGTTTGAAAATAAAATTTAATTAAATTATTATTAATGTCTGTCCACTTTTATTGGTATTAAAAATGAGAATTAATAAGTTAAAACTTTTATTGATATTAAAAATGGATATTGATGGATTTTATTTATTTTTAGAATTAAATATCTTAAAAATTTATAGGTTTGGAAAAAATAAACCAATTGACAATCTTAATTATATAAAAAGAATAGATTTTTTTTCAGATACGTATATAGCTGATAGAATAATGTTAATAAGTATAATATTGGGTTCTTTAAGCAAAAAGAGTTTATCAAAGTTGAAAATAATAAAAACTTTATAAGATCAACAATGTCTCAAAAAATATTAAATGAATTAGCCTTATTACTTACTACATATTAAAAGAGAATGTTAAATAAAATTAATTATGATAATTTAATAAATAAATTTACATAAAAAAAATTTTAAAAAAAAATTAAATAAAAGTATCTCATTTTTTAGATTTGATTTACACCGCCTAAACTCTTAAGTCGTCCTGTTCCAGAAATATGATATGTAAATGGAAGAACAATTTTTAGTATCATAAAACCACCTTTTGCATACAAATATAGATGAACTTTCTAAATTATTCATATAGAAATTTATTGAGAGTTATAATAAATTGATCAACATTGTATGATAAGAGTTTAAATGTATCTGATTAGAATTCATATATTCATAGTAGTAATTCTAATTGGTTTTTTTTTTCTCAACCATCTAAGTTTTTCTAATATAAATCAAATATCAAATCAACTAGTAAAAGATTATCAAATTCATAATAACAATAATCGTAATAATAATAATAATAATAATAATAATAATAATAATTAATAATAATAAAAATAAAATAAAATAAAATCTCTCTTCTCTTCTCTTCTACATGTCTAACTAATAAGAAACACAATTTTCTAGATACAAAATATACCACTTTAAAAACAAGAGAACATTTATATATATATATATATATATATATATATATATATATATATATATATATATATATATATTTCATATTTTTCTTTTTCTTTTTCAACCGTGGCAGAGTATAAGAGGAGTTAGAGGGGCCATGGACCCCAAAAATTTTAAATTTTTTAATTATGTGTAATTTTGAAAATTTTTAAATTATGTATTTTGAAATTTTAAATTATGTGTAGTATATGAGAAATAAATGAGAATTAATTAAATATTTTTTATTTCTTTTATGAAGTATAGTATTTAATGTTAATTAATAATAAAATCTAAAAACAAATATAATAAAGAATAAAAAAAATTATTAAGATATATTTTACTTTCTCTTCCATAATTTTTTTAGTTTTTTACATATTATTCTCATCTCTCATTCTTATCTATTTTCTTTTAATTCTAAAAGATATCATCATTATTTATATTCTCATTCATTCTCCTTCATTCTTAAAATAAAAAATATAACTCTTTTGTCTCATTTAATCTTAAAATATTAGTTTAATAATTAGCATTATGCTTTTATCTCATGTACCTCTTGTATATTCATTTTTAATGAATATAGAAGAAAAAAATATTGTATTTTATTGTTTCATAATTGATTTTTAATTGTGGCTTGATTATTATATTTTTTTTTAGTATTTACGTCTCATTTGTTTATTAAATTATGATAAACTATTTTTTAGTTTCATACTAAAAAAAGTGTATTGACGAAGAATAAAAAAACATTCATATTTTAAAAGTGATAAGAGGAAAATTATGCGTAAAGATGAGAACAAGATAGATTCAACTCATTTACATATGGTTTGAACATGTTACTAATGATCCAATTGTGCAATTATATAAGTTTTTTCTTCTTTCTAAAGGTTCAAAGAATTACAAGTGATTCATTTACATTGTTTCTACAACTATAATAGAAAGATAATTTTCTACACTGAAGATTTTCAAAACAATATTATGGAATTAAAAATGGAAGATGATTTTTTTGTCGACAATATGATTATTTACATTGAAAAAGAAATAACTAAACGTTTTAGTTCTGATTCAATTTTTATGAATTCAAAAATATAAAAGAACAAATGACAAACCTATATATATATATATATATATATATATATATATATATGTGTGTGTGTGTGTGTGTGTGTGTGTGTGTGTGATTTATGTTATAATTATGGTTATACTAAATCATATATTCATTATCTTTACTTTAGTGACAATAATTAAATATATAATTTTTGGGTGTATTATTTTGACTCCTTCAAAGATATTAGTCAAAATTTGTCGTTGTTTTTGAAATCATATTTCTTTTGTATTAACTTCCTCCAACTTGCTTTGTTATTCTTTCAAATTACTTTTAAAAATAATAATGTTGTTTTTCCATTAGGCGCAAAAGTTCTAAAATATAAATTTGTATTTGATCAATTGATAAAAGATAATTTATGTTAGTTTTTTTTTTTAGCTTAGTGGTTCTCAAACAAAATATCTTGATCCTTTCCTCACAAAATATTTATTATGTAATTAAAGATATATTGAAACCCACATTCTTTATCATTTGAGGAACTTTCATTTGAAGAAAATGAAGATAAATAATATTACAAACATACTTCTTCATTATCTTTTAACAGTATAAACATTTTGTTTGGACATTCAAAAGCAATGTTTCCAAAATCAAAATATGTAAAACATTTTTTTCCCTTGCTTTTCTTTTCAAAATTTTTGGCTTTTGAGAAAAAAATTGCGGGGTTATATATTTCCTCGCGTTTAGAAGCACGAAATGAGTAATTCGATTTACAATATTTATTATGATCTTTAAAAAGTTTTTACCCGATCTCTTGGTTGATTTCTCCTTTTGAGTTTTTAACATTTAAGAAATAAATAGAGATGTAATTTATATTTTATATTTATAATTGTTTGATTTGATTTTCTTCCTTAATTAATTATAATGTTGTTGATGTAATGTAGTGTAATAGACAAACTGATCCATATGAATGCGGTTACTATATAATGTAATGGATGACAACCATTGTGCATGCTCGTATTACAACTAATTGGGAAACGGTAATATATATATTTGAATTAAAATGAATACTTTGCAATATTGTTTTTTTATATACTAACTTAAGTTAATGTCTTATTTTGCAGACATTCAAGAGTCTTGCGCCAATTCCTACGAAGTCCATAAAGTTTGGTAGGATAGCATGTGCAAAATTTATAATTTAGATGTACAATAATATTGATTAGGATATGTATTTGGATTGTGGATGATTTCCAATTGTCTTTTAAATGTATTTGGATTGTGGATGTTTGATAAAATATTATGTGCTGATCTGTGTTGGTTTCTGAAAAAAATATGTAGAATTAAACGTGGGAATAATTATAAAACAGAAAACGTATTAAAAAAAATACATTAGGCCTCAATTCTTATCACAATCGAGGCAAAAAATGGGTCTATGGCCTCGATTCAGTCCACAACCGAGACCAAAAGGTCTTCAAATTTTTAATTTAATTAATTGTTTTCTGACTGTATGACTTCAGTTTGACCAAAACTGAGGCAAAAAAGTTACCCCTATGGCTTCGGGTTGACCATAATTGAGGCAGAAATGGGGTGTTTTGGCTTCGGTCAAACCCGAAGCCAAAAGCCACCCCTTTTTGCCTCGCCTCAATATGTTTCGATTCTAGAATTGGGATAGAATATAAAAAATAATTAGAGCCAAAAGCCCTTACTGCACTGGTGAAATTTCTTGTAAAAACCACCACTAAATTCTAGAACTTTTACATTATGTTTTGGTAACATTTTCTCCTATTATTCTTCCTCTCCCTTCATGATAGAAGTCATCTATTTCACTTCTTTGAGGGAGGAAACTATTGAATATCTTCTCTTTCTACAAAATTTTGAGTTATTGTGTGACCATTTGTCCTCTCTCCAAGTGCAGCCCACGACCACTCTTGGACTTTTTGGAGGGCTTGTAGACATTCGAACAAAAGATTAAAGAAAGCAACACAAAGAAAGAAAAATACAAGTACGTGAATTATATTAGAAGATTTATTTACTATTTTTCTAAATTTCCACTCAAAATTTTCAATTATAATTAACTTATTTCTAGCATTAATTTCAATGAAGTGTTATTGTCAACATTGTAGATTTAAAATTGTTTTCCAATCTGAATCCAACTTCAATTAAACAAATAAAGGTTATCAAACTCATTGAAGTAAAATTCAATAAATTCAAAATGAAGTATTTACATCGATTTGCATGTAGTCACATCCAACACGAACAAAAATAAAATTAGTCAATCATAAACTCAGTAAAGAATAGTTTCCTGTGGATGAAATTCATTTCTTGTTGAATAATTGAATATATGATTTCTATTAATTAGTTGTTTTAAAAATTGAGTTTTATTTCATCTACCAAAATTTATGTAACATAAATCTTCATTTATAAGAACTTTAGGCTAAAAGCAATACCAATAGATTTTCTGATCTTCGTAAAAAAACTTTATTTATCACATTATACAGTAAAAATTAAAAAAAAAAAAAACTAACTTTTCATAAAAATGGTATGCATTTGATTGGTTAGAGTCCCCAAATTTAAAGGAGAAAAGAAAGTGCTTCATTGAGGATACTTTATTATTATTTATTCTGAATTGATTAACCAAGTAAATGGAAAGAAAAGGAATGCAAAGTTACAGGGGTGTTAAAAGAAATAATATCTTATTTTCATTGAGACTGTTTATTAACTATATGCCTAGGTCATGTTTCTATATAAAGCTCTATGATTTGTAACTTTAGTTCAAATCGATGCATATGACCAATTTCAATCATCTTTATTGGGACCAGGGTGTATATATTGTTTTCATTATTTCACACATATCTAATTAATCATAATCTAATATCTAATTGAAATTTAATTAATTTTAGAAACTGTGAAGGAAGAAGGTTGTGTTTTGATTAGAAAAAGACCTAAAAGAGAACCAAAGTAACATAAGGAGAGATCAGAAGCTAATTAATAGTTAGTGATTTATTTATATCTTGTACAATATCAATTGTATCTTAAAATTTGATTATAACTACCAGCACAATCTAGGATGGATAATGAACATCACAAATAAACAGTTTTGACCATAAAATAGTGGAATATAAGTGGGCAACTGAGAAAAACTAGTGTAGGGAAGGTTCAAAGAGGGAAACATTCACATGGTAAAAATTTTCTTTTCCTTTCGTATATTTAAATTTTTATAAGAATTAGTACAATCTAATTTTATCTTTTTTATATATTTCCTATATTGTTGATAAAAATACACTTCTTAATTCAAAATGATATATACATGTTAGGTTCGGATTCTACTTAGATTTAGAATTGAACTTCAAATTCAATCCTTATGAAGTAAATATAAGATCTAAAAATTTGAAAATAAAATCACTCTAAATTTCTTATTAAAATATTGATAAAGTTCTAGTTAGAAAAGTATATTGTAGGAGAAGAAAATAAAAAGATAGAATGAACTAATTTATGCACATTAACTTTTACACAAAATATCTAATTTCAAAAATTGAGTACATATGTTGAATTTAACTTATAGAAGCTTAATTCATTTTATATCTTATTTTAATATATATATATATATATATATATATATATATATATATATATATATATATATAGAAGAAGAAGAAGAAAAGTTTATGTAAAAATTGTCATATTAAATCATATTTATTAAATTTGTTATAACATGAATTTTTAACTAATTTGCAAGTGGTTCGATTTATTAATGCGATGATATGATGAGATGAGAATAGATGTAAAGTCTAAATACTAACATCTGGGGTGATGAATGAAGATAGAACAATTACAAAATGTGAATCCAAATTCAGATATTATATAAATGAGTTTACACTATTATAGAACTTATTAGCATACATATAAGGATGTCACAAATATTCGTACATGCGGTATTTGCAGATAAAATTTGTAATGGGTAGAAAATGAATATTGTAAATAGATATCCGTGAATAACGGATACGTGTATTTTTATGCCCACATGTTAACAGGGCGGATACGGGTATCATAGTATCTGTATCCGTGGACCCGTACCTGCTATACTCTAATTTAAATTAAAAATAAAAAAACATGATTCAAATATTAACATATTGATTTTGAATGAGTTATTTTTTTATCAATTAGTTTTAAAAAAAAAATTCATTTCTTTATAAATTTTTATTCAACATTATTTAAAGGAGTTATTTGGATTTTGTTTAAGATTTTTGAATGTTATATATTGTATTTTATTTGAATTTACGATTAAAATATGTCGTTAAATATTTTTTTTTTATTTTTTTGTAAATATCCGTGGATATCTGTGGATATTAAAATATTATGCGTGTACTCGCATAACGGATATGGATACGGATACAAGATGACTATTTATCCAACGAGTAGGGTATGGAGAAGCTACTACCTGTACCCTACCTGCTCCGTTGACATCTCTGCAATATAATATCATCTTTTTAGTTATTAATAACTTTTAGTTCATAAAATGGTTTAATTTAATTAATATAATAACTGGTTATTTTTCCTAAATTTGGTTGTTATTTAATAATTTTGTTATATATATATATATATATATATATATATATATATATATATATATATATATATATATATATAGTAAAAAATATATATATAAAAAAAAATATCACACATTTATTTTTATATTTTTTATGTAAGTCCAATTTCTCCCAGTTATTTGAAGTGGGCAGATGCAACAACCTAAGTGTGAAGTTGAGAAATATGTGTATAGAGATGGATGAAGATGGATAAAAAAAGAGAGTAAGAGAATGATATTGGATTGGTGAAGAGGAAAGCACTAAGTAGAGAGAGAAAAGGAAGAGTGGAAAATGAGATAATATAATTAATAATGGAAGGGAGTGTGCATCCCACACGATGACCACCAACATGCAATATCTGCTTCAATCAAAAACAGAAACAAGAGTTTTCAATGTCTTTGCATTCCAACATACTTCCATTATTTTCCTCACCAACTTGCTCCATGGATGATGTCATGAAGGGGAGTATTCAATAAGCTCCACCAACTTTTGTCTCATTATTAAAGTACAAAAATATAAAGTAGTAAGTCCCCAATACAAAAGCTGCATCTCTTATATACTATAATGACATCCATAACATCAACCCTGCTTAAATACGATTCTTCTCCAACATTACTTAAAATACTACACTAACATATACTTAAAATACTCCGCTTTAATATTAACTAAGTAACTGTTTTGAAACGTTAAATAAATTTAATAAAATTTTGTTAAAAGAATTAAATTCAAATATTTGTAAATTTGGAGGACTAAATTGAATCAAAGTTTTGAAGAAGGACTATTTCAATTTTCATCAAAGTTAAGAGACCAAAAACATATTTAACCGTAACCGATGAAATTCTTGATCCGATATTTTACTCATTTGTTTTTACGTATGTAAAATTTCGTGATTAATATAAAACGGTATGTAAAACAAGAAATAACTTTTATTACTTTTATTGAAAAATATTGGATAATAACAAGGGAACAATCGTTGCATAATCTCTTAATTGTTGTAAGTGAAATAATCTGAAAGATATAAGAAAGTATAACAACATTGGTACCGAACCTACTTTTAATAAAAACAAGAACAATAATATCAATTTATATTAATCACAAAATATCATATTTTTTAATACAAATAAGCAAAATGATACATCTATTTAACTAAAAAATGAAACAACAAAAAATTAATTGAAAAATATAAAATTTAAATACTCACTATATAAAATTTAAAATTAATTAGTCTTTTTCTAACCAAGAATAAAAAGTATCATATTTGTTAATATTTAAAGAAAAACTCAAGTTTCATGAGATAGAATCTGGAAAAAGTATATATAAATTGAAGATAACTCTCTTATAAACTAATTTTATTATAAAGGTAGACTTCAAATTTGTAAGATGGAATCCTGAATTATTAAACGAGGGCACACGCCAAGTATAATTAATTGTTTTTTTTTTTTATCAGCAAAGAATATTAATATATATACAGAGACACTTTAGGGGTGCCTCAACCCTTATACAGGTCCTGATTTTACATTGAGGTTATTAGATAAACAAAACAACCTAATTGATGTATCTAGCAAAAAGATCAAAGACAAATAGAGGACCTACATATTCAAAGTACAACTAAAAAGTACCATCTTAAAAATATCCACTCATAGGAACTTATTCA
>Ga0214542_1005152_pt1 | contig 25186 bp, 14 predicted proteins | sample CNSS1metaG_FD_160096 | JGI IMG/M metagenome (GOLD analysis project Ga0214542, IMG submission 160096) | Root nodule microbial communities from cowpea collected in UCLA plant growth center, Los Angeles, California, USA - CNSS1 | ecosystem: Host-associated > Plants > Roots > Nodule | place: USA...
CTAGAGATTTCCTATCTCTACCTCTAGCCACCTTCCTTAGGCTAGCATAGATTAGGAAATCCTATCACCTCTTTCACCTCCCATTGCTTGCAAGTGCCTTCCAACTTGCCTCCATTCCTTCATCTATTTCCGCTGCACATGGAGCTCTTCATGCACCTTTGGAGCTCCACCACAGGTGCTGCCGCTTCCAAATTGCCTGGTGGGGAACACGTACCGCCAGGCGCTAAGCGCCTTAGCCTTCACTACCACTACAACTATCGCCTAGCGGGACTTCCTCTACTGCCAAACGCTACACCAGTACTTGCACATTACTGGTTTTAGTTCAAGCTCACTTCGCACAGGTTGCTCTCATTTGCTCTCATTCTAGAGTACCTCTAATGAAAAACATTGCCATCTATAATATTACAGGCCTTATAGCATCTCACATGTGCATTAATCCCCTAGTCATATAGACCATCCCAAGCATGCTTAAACAAAATATAAGCCGCAACACTCTAACAATTTTAAGCACATGATCTTATGCACCAATGCAAGTTAATATTGACACCCATGGCTTCACCAAACCAATTCTCCACATGTGACTAATCCAATGGAACATTCAAATTGATAGAGACTTACCATTAGAAGTTACTAGTAATTATTAAGAGGTTATTCATGCATTTTAAAGACTCCAAAATTAGCAATATTGCGTAACGTATATCTCTAGCTACTAACCTTCAAATCAAATCTCCACCATTCAAAGTGAAGAACCACATGTTATGGACCACCTGTCAAAATTTCACCTTAATCATACGGTTACCGAACCAGGAAATGCAGTTTTACGAAAACTGCGCAAACTAGAAAAAATGGTGGCGCCTAGAAGTGGAAGGTGGCGCCTGGCGGGACTGTACTACTGCCGGGCGGTCCCTGATGCGTGAAAAGTACGAAAAATAACGTTTTTCATGAATCAGATCACCCCTCACATATCTGATATGGCGCCTGGCGGCCAATTGGATGCCGCTAGGCGGTTCCTGCAGTTCCAGGAACCCAGACATCCCACTCGCACCTATGAATCTCAACCACTCTTACTGTCACGTCGCCTGGCGATACACAGCTCACCGCCAGGCGGATCATAGCTTTCTGGAATTTCCAGAACTCCTTCTTGCACTGCGCAAACTAAATTCCCAAATTCCCATGTTGTCCAAAAACACGTTCCTTCATCAACTACCCTATTTCAATTGACTAGCCTTCATTTTATTATTGATAATCAAGTTAAATCTTAAATCCACATTGAATCATTGCAATTCGCGCATTATTTACCATTGTCACGAAATTCCCAATTTTCCAATCCCTAACCATGTTCATGTGATTTCTTCCCAATTTAATTTTCCCAATACATGTGATCTTGTCAACATATGACATTAAATCATTAACAAATAGTTAGGACTAGATTTCCCTCTAATCATAATCCGTCAAGAACAAGAAAAACATAAAAATCAAGGTAAATCCACTTGCGTCGCCTGGCGGCCGGGGGTGTGCCGCCAGGCAGTCCCTCTGCATGAACCTCAAAACCCAAACAAAATGAAGTGTCGCCTGGTGGTGATTCATCACCCGCCAAGCGGTTTCTGGAAAAATTCCAGAAATTCAGAATCACACAAAATAACTAGATTAAGGACATCCAATTCATCATATATTGCATATCATTAACAAAACGAATACAAAAATAGCGGAGTACAGCTCCCCTAACCTGGTTTCCTTAGCTTATTTTGGAATTGTTGTGAGTTCCCCCTTGATCACCAATAATCCTCCTTTGATTCTATCTCTATGTAGCTCCTTTCCTCACTCAATCCTCAACAAACTCTCAACTTTCGATGCCCTTTCACCTTCATGCCAAAGTAAATTTTGACAAAAAGAGAGTTTAGTTTGGGGTTCAGAAATGCAGAATCACACAAAATAACTAAATTAAGGACATCCAATTCATCATATATTCCATATCATTAACAAAACGAATACAAAAATAGCAGACTACAACTCCCCTAACCTGGTTTCCTTAGCTTATTTTGGAATTGTTGTGAGTTCCCCCTTGATCACCAATAATCCTCCTTTGATTTTATCTCTATGTAGCTCCTTTCCTCACTCAATCCTGAACAAACTCTCAACTTTCGATGTCCTTTCACCTTCATGCCAAAGTAAATTTTGACAAAAAGAGAGTTTAGTTTGGGGTTCACTAAGGTTCGGACCCACATCAAACCAATTATCAAATCAAAGCACAACCATTTAACCAATTCATGTTTCATGATGATTAATATAATTCTATGATTATATTATCCCTCAACATGTTCTAGCATATTATCATTAAAAACAATAATAATTAAATAACACACAAACGACATACATAGGGACTTGAACCCAAGTCCTCTCCCACAATAAAGTACTCTCAACCACTTAAGCTAGCACTTTTCCACGTCATAGCAATCCGCATTAAATTCCTTAAAGGCTCCTACTACCCGCATTTATTAAATAATTATTTAATTAATTATTTAAATTTCTCGGGTCTTACAGATTGCAATGATGTGGAAAAGTACTAGCTCAAATGGTTGAGAGTCCTTGTTTATGTGATGGAACTTGGGTTGAAGTCTTATGTATGCCATTTATGTGCTATTTAATTTATTATTATTTTAAATATGTGGTGGATCATGATAAGTGATAATATAATCATAGAATTATATAAATTATCATAAAACATGAACTGGTTGAATGGTTATGCATTGATTTGACATTTGGCATGGTATGGGTTCGAACCTTGATGAACCCAAATTAAACTTTCTTTTTGCCAAAATTTCCTTTGGCATGAAGGTGAAAGGGCAAGTAAACCCTAGCAGCCAAGGGGGCTAGAAAACCATCATAGAATTTCCAATGAATGGCAATTAAACTCAAGTTTAATGGTATTTTCGTTTTATACCATTTACCTCTCATTAAGACCAGAATTAGTAACCAATCAAGAGAAAGAAAGAGTCTTTTAGGGACTGTTATTAATGCATAACCTTAGGTATACAAAAATTTAGAGTGTAAGGTGAGAATTGAGGGAAGCAAGGAGCTGCATTGAAGTAGAGTCAAAGGAACATTATTGGTGATCAAGAGGGAACTCACGACAAGTCAAAAAAATAAGCTAAGGAAACCAGGTTAGGGGAGCTAGAAACACTACTTATGTGTTTTAAGTTTAATTGCATGAGGAATAAACTTTATACTTATCAATTTGTGCCTATTATGTTGAATTTCTGAGTTCTGGAAAATTTCCAGGAACTGCCTGGCGGGCATTCAAAGCCATGAATAAGCTCTTAATAAGTTCAAGTAACTTCTAATGAAGCATGATTGGGTTATGTGGTAAGTCTCTATCAATTCGAATGTGCCTTTGGGTTAGTCACATATGGAGAATTGGTCTGGTGAAGGCATGGGTGTCAATATAAAATTGCATTGGTGCATAAGATCATGTGTTTAAAATTGTTAGAGTGTTGCTGCTTATATTTTGTTTGAGCATGCTTGGGATGGTCTATATGACTAGGGGATGAATGCACATGTGAGGTGCTATAAGGCCTGGAAAATTATAGATGGCAATGCCTTTAATTAGGGGTACTCTAGAATGAGAGCAAATGAGAGCAACCTGTGTGAAGTGTGCTTGAACCTAAACTAAAACCAGTACTACGCAAGTACTGGTGTAGCGCCTGGCGGTAGTGATCGACCCGCCAGGCGACAATGTAGAAACAGGGGGTTCTGGATCGCGGTGGTGCCTAACGATAAACAGGGGTGCGCCAAGAAGAATCTGCAGTTCAGTAAATACCAAGGCACATGGCGCTTGGTGGCAGAGGAAGTCCCGCCAGGCGATAGTTGCAGTGGTAGTGAAGACTAAGGAGCTCAACGCCTGGCGGTACGTGTCCCCCGCCAGGCGATTTTGTTGCAGCAGATTGGTGTTATGCTTGCTATGATGTGCGTGATCTACAAGGCTTCTACGATATCTTAAAGGTCGGCTTGTTGGTGTTCCTTGAGTTGAGCTCGGAACGTATCCCTTGAGTTGAGCTCGAGATAGGGGTTAAGCACGTGGCATTCCTCGAGTTGAGCTCGGAATGGCATCCCTCGAGTTGAGCTCGTGATGGCGGATGAACACGAGGAACCCTTGAGTTGAGCTCTGGTTGGTGAGTGTTACTAGTGTGAGTGTGCTGGTTGTGGCCAGTACGGATGGGTCCAGATAGATTGCCCTCCTCAATAGTTGACTGACGAATTTAGTAGTCTTGGGACATTACGAATTATGTTCGTATATGGGAATTCCACCTGGCGTTACGGTGTATGATCCGTAGCATGGATTCCTACACGTGCTCTATCGGTTGTGGCCGATAGGTATGGCTGCAAGACACCTTGAGGTATTCACTAGAAGATGTAGAACACGAATAACATGGTGGTGGCCATGTGATGTTATATCAAAGGATGGATTTCCTTTGGTGTGTTTGTGTGATATATATAAATGTGTTTATATTTATATGTTTATTCTGTTAGCTCACCCTATCTGCTTGTGTTTGGCGATGATCATATACGCGGTATACGTCAACAGATGGTGTTGCAGGTGGATCTGGTGAGGCATAGAGCCGGAGCGGGGCTAGTCTTGGGGAAATTTTCTCAGAGTTTTTACATTGTCTTTATTAATATTATTAGACTATTTGTTAATGGTAATAGTAATTATATTCAAGGATTTTGGAATTATTATTGAAGTAAATAAAGTTTTAAAATTTTCCGCATTTTTGGGAAATGGATTCATAATTAATGAGTTTTTGTTTTCTTATTTTATTTTATTATTTAAACCCGTAATATCCTGTCGGGATGTTACAATTGTGGTCACTCGTAGAGGAAGGAATTCCAACGCTTGGTGCTGCACCAACAAAAGCATATAGGAGAAGTGTATCTGAAGCCAACCTTAAGGATTTGAAGGTGAAGAATTATTTGTTTCAAGCAATTGATAGGGAGATTCTTGAAACAATATTGGACAAGAGCTCATCACATGACATATGGAAATCCATGCAGTAGAAATATCAGGGGTCCACAAGGGTTAAGCGTTCTCAACTTCAAGCTTTGTGTCAAGAGTTTGAACTGCTGGGAATGAAAGAAGGTGAGAAATTGGATACCTATGTGGGACGCACACTAGGTATTGTCAATAGGATGAAATCAATTGGTGAAGAGATAAAAGCAAGCATGGTGGTAAGCAAAATTCTCATATCTTTGACCCCGAAATTCAACTATGTTGTATGTTCGATTGAAGAATCCAATGATTTGAGTACTCTCAGCCTAGACGAGCTTCATGGCAGCTTACTTGTCCATGAACAAAGGATGCAAAATGCACAACTTGATGAACAGGTGCTAAAGGTTGTCCATGTTGATAAACCCGTAGCTGGTTGAGGCTGCAGAAGAAGCATGCATGGACGTGGAAGAGGACGTGGGAGATTTACGTTAAATATAGCACTCATTGTGTGTTTTCATTGTCACAAGTTAGGACACTATCAATATGAATGTCCAGAGGTTGGAAAAAGGGCTTATTATGCGTCATCTGAAACAACAGCAAAGGCGGAGGAAGAATTTCTAGTGGTTGCTTATGGAAGAAGATGGAGTCAACAAAACAGTCAGACTTGGTAATGACTCAACTCTGGCTGTCAATTGAAAAAGGAGTGTTAGCATTGAGATTAATGGCACATCTTATGTCATATTAGATGTCTATTACGTACCTAAACTTAAGACTAATCTCTTAAGCCTTGGACAATTATAAGAGAAAGGTTTTTCTATTTTAATTCAAAATGGTATGTGAAAAGTATTTCATCCAAAGCATGGACGCATCTTACAGACCAAAATGAAGGGAAACAGGATGTTTCATTTGACAGCTTCACTACAACCCCGTTGCCTTCAAACTGCAGAGGTCTCAAAAACAAAAACTCACTTGTGGCACAGGCGATTTGCACACCTTAATTTCAAAGGTCTCTATACACTTGCAAATAAGCAAATGGTAATTGGTCTACCATCCTTGAAACCACCCAAGGAAATCTGCACCACATGCCTAGTGGGAAAACAGCATAGAGACATGTTTTCCGAGCAAAGCACTTGGCGAGCCTCATCAAAGCTCCAGTTGATTCATGCGGATATTTTTGGTCCCATGCGTAATAAATTTCATTGATGATTATTCACGAAAGACTTAGGTCTATTTTTTGCATGAAAAATCCGAAGCACTTCCCACTTTCAAGAGCTTTAAAATCAGGGTGGAGAAAGAAGCTGGTACCTTTATCACCTGCCATAGGACTGATAGAGGTGGAGAATTCACCTCGAAGGAGTTTTCTGATTTCTGCACTCAGGAAGGTATATCCAAACAAGTGACTGCTGCTTACACTCCACGGCAGAATGGAATTACTGAATGGAAGAATCGTACCATTATGAATATTGTACTTGTTATATTACATGAAAAACAAGTTCCAAAACCTCTCTGGCCCCGAAGCAGTACAATGGTGTGTGTATGTTCAAAATAAGAGTCCCACATTTGCCATAGACCATCAAACACCAGAAGAGGTATGAAGTGGTTCGAAACCATGTGTTGATTATTTTCAAACGTTCGATTGTATTGCACATGCTCATGTTCCGGATCAAACTAGAAGAAAGTTGGACGACAAAAGTCAAAAGTGCGTTCTCTTGGGGGTAAGTGACGAATCTAAAGCGTATAAATTGTTTAATCCTATTTCAAAAGAGGTTATAGTTAGCAGGGACATTGTGTTTGAGGAAGAGAAAAGCTGGAACTGGTCTGATGATTAAGAGAAGAATAAGGCAGATACTCTGGACTGGGAAGAAAGAGTGACCCAAGAAGATGAACATGAACAAGCACCACAAGACACAACAATTTGCACTTATGGGAATCAAAGCGCATCAAAGTCAATCTTAGAACACATTGAAACTGAATCAGCAGCTTCAGGGAGGGCAACAAGAATCCGAAAACTTCCTCTATGGATGACTGATTATGAAACAAATATGCTAGTGGAAGAGGATGAAAGGTTGTTGGCAATGATGATTATTGATTCTGCAGATCCTCAAACCTTTGAAGAGGCCTGGGCGAGTTAACATTGGAGAGAGGCAATGAAAGTTGAAATGGAAGCTATCAGAAAAAACAACACATGGCAGCTTGTAGATCCACCAACAGGAGTTATACCCGTCAAAATTAAATGGGTTTTTAAAACCAAATTCAATGAAAATGGTCAAGTAGAAAAATACAAAGCTAGATTGATGGTAAAAGGATATTCGCAAAGGTATGGCATAAATTATACTGAGGTTTTTGCACCTGTTGCAAGACTTGATACAATAAGAATGTTGTTAGCACTAGCTGCTCAAAGTGCATGGGATGTATTTCAACTTGATGTAAAGAGTGCATTACTACATGGTGATCTCCAAGAAGAGATATATGTTCAACAACCTATGGGTTTCATTTAGAAAGGCAGAGAAACTCAAGTATATCGACTTCAGAAGGCTCTATATGGCCTCAAACAGGCTCCATAAGCTTGGTACAGTAAAATTGAAACCTACTTTGCCAAATAAAAATTCAACTGATGCTCTAGTGAACACACCTTGTTCACAAAAACAAGTCAAGGTAATATTTTAATAGTCAGTCTTTATGTTAATGATATGCTCTTACTGGAAACAGCAAATACATGTGCGAAGAATTCAAAAGCTCAATGAAGATGGAATTTGATATGATTGATCTTGGCAAGATGAAATACTTTCTTGGAATAGAAGTTGTACAAAGTAATGCAGGAATATTTATTTGTCAAATACGGTATGCCCGAGAGATCTTGGCACGACTCAATATGACAGAAAGCAATTATGTAAGGAATCCTATTGTACCAGGAACAATACTATCTAGAGAAGAGGAAAGGACTCCAGTAGATGCCACAAAGTTCAAACAAGTAATTGGTAGTCTCATGTATCTCATAGTCACTCAGCCAGATTTAATGTATGGGGTAAGCCTTATAAGTAGATATATGGCAAATCCAAAGGAATCTCATTGGGTTGCAGTAAAGAGAATTTTGAGATATCTTAAATGGACTATCGAATACGGCATTTTCTACCAACAGGAAGGAAAGACTGGTCTTACAGCCTATAGCGACAACAATTATGCAGGAGATTTAGATGATAGAAGAAGCACTTATGGTTCTGTCTTCCTAATAGGAACTAGAGCTGTTTCATGGGCCTAAAAAAATAACCCGTAGTGAGCTTTTCTACAATTGAGGTAGAGTATATTATTGTAGTAGCATTTTGCGCATGTTAATGTATTTGGCTTCGTAGAATTTTAGAACACCTTGGATCAGAAGAAAGGGAAGCAGCAAAATCCTATGTGACAACAATTCAACAATTCAATTGTCCAAGAACCTTGTCTTCCATAGGAGGAGTAAACACATTGCAATAAGATTTCATTTTCTTAGAGACTTAGTTAAAGAACAAGTTGTTTGCCTTAGTTATTGTTGCACTAAAGAACAATTAGCTGACATAATGACCAAGGCATTCAAACAGGAGCAGATCGAACGACTTCGCCACATGCTTGGAGTTGTGAAAGTCAGTGAAATAAGCTAAAATACAGTATTGTATTTAGCTTAAGGGAGGGAGTGTTATTTAATGTTTCGAATAAATCTCCTATTATGTCGGGAGATGAATCTTTTATTTAGTTGCATATTTTTCTCCTAGTTTAGTGGCAGGCATATTTGCATTTTCCTATTTCAATGGTATTGTTGTAACTGTTAAGAAGTTTCATTATGTGTAAAGGCTTATTAAAGCCAATGTTGCAATCAAATAAAATATCTCTCTCATAAAAGTGAATATTGAATACCTTGATATAACAATACTCAGATACATTTCAATTTGCAAATTTTACCAAATAAATAAATATAGTATTTTAAGTCAGGTATATTAATTTATAGTTTTATGTGTCAAACATATTTACTAACAAATATCAAAACGAAAACCTATTAGATAGTATAAACAATTTAAATGATATTATAAATATGTTTGTCATTTTATAAAAAATTAATGTAATTGAATTAAAAAAATTATATCCATTTATTTTTAAAATTTAAGAATAAAAATGTATTAATTTTTAAACAGATAAATTTTAGTTTCATGTAAAATTCAAATACTAAAAACATAGTCAAAATCTAAAATAAATGTGTTAAATTTTTAAAGGTATTAACGTATAAAATACATTAAAATTAAAAATATATATATTAATTTAATATATATATATATATATATATAGAAGAAAAAAAATTTAGGAGCTGTGACCGTGCTATCCGACCCAGTTAACAGCAAGTTACATTTCCACCGAATAGTTTGTTAATTAATGCATGCTAATTTGTTCTATATCTTGTGCATGAGTGCATAATACTTTAAAATTCTGTTTTCAATTCCATCGTTTAGAGTGTTAGTCACCGAATAATAATCCGTTAATTTTTTTTAAGTCATGTAGTCAACTTGTTTCTGGTTTGTTGTCACTGATGCGTATAACTCCATGCGGTGATGTGACATCTAGGAGTAAGTGGTTTAGTGATTACACTCTGTGTTTAAACTGTATTCGGGGATTTCAATTTTGGACTAATTCCTTTCGTCAATTACAACTGTTTGCTTAATTTATCTTTTTTCGGTCTAGTGTGTTCCATTCATTTTAATCACTTAAAGTCTGATTCAATAATTCATAGCGCACGTGATCTAGGTTCAGTCGGTTGTTTTATGTTTTTTAAATATAGTGTTGAGTTTATTAAGAAAACCCAGTGAAGATTAATGTTTTGATAAAGGTACGGAGTAGTTAAATAGAAAGAAAAAATAAAGAAATATTTTAATTTGGACAAATAACATATTCAGGTTTAAATAGTTTCGTTTTTATGAGAGTTAGGATTTTCTTTAAAGTCAAATTGATTACAATATTAAAGATAATATTAAAGATATCTATCAGGTAATATTTTCATAATATCTTCTAAAATATCAACTACTAAAATCATAATAACTATTTTAAATAATAATAACAATAATAATCTTTTCAAATATAGGCTTATACTATACTAACTATCGTATATGGGTTACAAAATTAACTAGATAGGACTCACTCATGTCATATGAGGTTTATTAAAAATTTATGTCTGATTCCTTCACAACTCGGTCCATTGGAAATTTTTATCTTTAGACTTTATTCTTTCAATAACTCAGCTTATTGGAGATCTTCTTCTCTAGACTTCATACTTCAATAGATCAGCCCATTGGAGATCTCACAAAATATTACAAAGATAAACAACATATAGAAAGAATTTAGGCCCAATCCCTAGGTCCAAAGACTTTAAGTCGACTTTTAGATGTTTAATATCCATCTTTGAGTATCGGGTCAGGTCTCAATCAACTGGAATGATACACAACCATCCAACTTTGAGTCCTCGGCTCGTTGGGATGAAAGGTTGTCATAAATTGTCCACCGTCTTCTAGTTGAAGTTAAGATTAAGCTCATTCAAGATGTGAGAAAAAAATTATTAAAATTACAAAACGCCTTCAAATAAAAATAAAAGCAGTAAATTCCGAAAAAATCACTATTGTACCCCTTATATTACTTACACACTCTCGTTCTTTCAAATGGGTCAGTTAAAACCTACTCTTGCACCCTTTTATCTATTGTTTCCATCCCTCCTACTACTCTTAAATTAGCTCTAATCAAATGTGTTGACAAGCGTAGCTTGGATGATGTGTTACTTGAAGCTTTGATGAAGCTTTGATGAAGGAACTTGAAGCCATTGCCTTGGAACCATGCTTACATTAATGAAGATATGGAGATTTGATGTTACTCGAGTTGATCAAGCCTTATATGCATGCCCTCTATATGGATCAATCATGGGGAAAACAAGCTTGAAGATTGTAATTCATATTGTAGACCATTTAGTATTAATTAAATGTATAGGGTCTAAATTATGTCTTTTAATTTGTTGAAATATTTCTCAACAGGTTAAATGGTGTCTTTTAATCTATTGAATGGATTTTTAACAGGTTACAAGGTTAGTTGTAGTAGTCTTAACTGTGACTTATTCAATTAATTGATTTACTTTTTAATCGACTAATTTCACTTAAGTTAAGTGAAATCAACTGATTGATTTGAAAATCAACATGTTGAATTTTGTAACAGTTTGACTATAAGTGCTGTATTTTTTGAAAGAGAAGTAGCAAGACCATTTTTTAGCGCGAAATCATTCTAGAAACCTGGGAATTCTCTCTGTTTCGTGATCATACAAATTGCAGCTGGTGAAGATTGATCTTGGATCAATTCTTGGACAATTTTGCTTGGTGTTTGAAGCCTGGAGAAGGTGGTCGTGGTAGGCAAGGTCGTGCTACCTCTAAGGTTTAATCTTTCTCAACCTTTGTGGTTGTGCCTTGTTGTTTTCCAAGTCTGCAAGAGGTGTCTTGTTGTGCTAGTTTTATTCTTGTGTGATTCAAAAGTCTTTTGTGTGTGTTTTTGCATATTTTGAAAGTGTAAGGGTGTAAAATTTGAAAATCTTTTGAAATAGTGCAAAGTCAGGCTCGGGTTGCATTAACAAACTGGATATAGCTCAGGTTTGAGTGAACCAGTATAAAAATCTTGTGCATTGCTCTTTTCTCTAACCTTTCTCTCTTGCATTAAAATTTAAAGTTTAAAGAATTGTGATCTAAACAGTCTTTTTGACATTCTTGAGTGATTAAATGGATATTTAGTTGCTTATGAGAAGCTTCAACGAGAATTGGGAGTATGAATCAAAGGGAAATCAACGTGAATTTAAATGGGCTTTGGTCAACTTGGTCAAATATAGCGTGATGAATTAAGGAGTGAACTTAGACACTTTGGTGTTAGGGTTGCACATATAGTTTATTAAGCCATCATAGAAAAGCTTTGGGGGAGGAGAGAAAAGAAAAAGAAAAGTATGTGGCTTAGAGTATGTGTGCAACATACTTATTTTGTCAGAATCAAATGTGTTTCTGGTGCACACATTGAAGGGAAGGGTAGAGCACTTGAGGGGGTTTGAATCTGACATATAAAAGTTTAGGAATAAGACATTATGGAATCCAAGAAAACTTGTACATTGTCAAGTAAGGGGAGATAACTAGATCTTCTTCTTTTACCTGAGTATTGTTGTTCAGTGATGTTGGTAATATTTGAATATGAATGGGTATACAACCAAAATTTATAAGTAGTTTAAGCCCTTGGATGTTTGTGTTATTCAAAGGAACAGAGCGAAGAAGGGCTTTAAAGCTTAAAGAATCTAGTTTTGATGATGCCTAAGAGAAGATAATCACATGTAGTAGTGTCATTGTTAAAATCATTGTGGGATTGAGTGTAAAGATGTTTTGAGCCAAGCTTGATGTCTTAATACCATATTAATCACAACAAAATTGATTAGAAGTATCCTTGGCACGAAAGGAATACTAAACTCTTATAAAACTGTCATATTAATCAATTAGAGCTACTAATGTAATCAACTATGTAAGTTTGCTCAATGAGCATTGAATTCAGTATCGAATTAATCGACTATATTAAAATGGTGTAATCAATTAATTGCGACAAAAAACAGTTTTAAGAGTCCAACGTCTCTCTGAATTGAATCACCCCAAATTTTCACAATTTTAAAAGTGTGCAAGGATATCAAAGAGTTCTTGGAGCATTCTTTACTGGTGTATTCGTTCCTTAGCTTGTCTTAATTGATTTTCAATTCTGTATCACTATGTAGCATTGCATTAGGAAGTAATTCATCATAGGGTTATCAAGGTCTTGATATCTTAGGGTTTAGAATTATTGAGGAGTACTTATACTTCTTGTAAAACTCATTGTCTCTTGTCTCTTTCCTTATCTTGCTTACAAACACTCAACGATTAAAGGTTCATAAACTAAGCATCACATTATTTTTTATCAATTGATTAAAGAAGGTTTTGAAAGATATTTTTGAACCAAAAAGGACTAAATTTTTGTCACAATCAGTTCACCCCCTCTTGTTTGTGAGTTTTAGTCTCATCTATTCTAACATTTTATTTTTCTGATTGTTTACCCCAAAGGTATTAATGTGTTTGGATTATAATTTATAAGGTTGTTAAAGTGTGGGGTTGGTTTTTGAGTTTAGTGATGCAAAAATGAATTAAATTATTTAGGGCCTTGTAATTATTCTTGTGATGAATCACGCCCAGGCCAACTTCAAGGCCCAAGCTCCAGTCTAGGACCAAGTCCATCCAAAGGCTCAGTCACAAGAAGTATGATGAAGAAGATTCAATAGGGTCTAGATCCACACAAGCCAATAGCCTTAATGGGCTTCATATGCTCTTTTTAGAGGCCAAAGAAGATGTGAAGATATGTGTCAACACTCAATTTCGTTTGGGTGAATAAATTTATTTTCGAAAAAAAATTAAAAATAAAATGTTTTTTAGTTAATGGAGAATAAAAAAGGGTGAAATAATTTTTTTTTTCAAAGACTTTCAAACTTTAAATTTAGTAAAAAAAAAGAGACATAAAAAAAGAAGAAAAAAAGAAGAAGGAAGAGCCCAATTTGTTTTTAATTACCACACCCCTCCTCATGAGCCCAACAACTCAACATATTTTCGTCCTCACTCTTTGTTTCGTTTTTCTATCCCTTTGTTCCTGGTAGAGAAAATAGTGATATGATTATAATAATTAGAAGCAATATCTCTTCTAATAATTAAAATCAATATTACTATTTATAATTGATATTGTGCTCTGATTTGCTTTGCTGTGATTTGATTCTCATAATGTGTTACTATCATGACCAATTTCTTCCTTATATTGTTCATTACGATTAAGGCTAGGATTGCATTGGGATTCCAATATGTGAATATAAATACGCAGTTTGTCACTACTAGTTCCATAATGAGGCAAAAATAAAAAAAGAGAAAATGTGAGGAGATATTGAAAAGTTTTGAAGGTACGTCACTACTAGTTGCTTTTTTCTTTTGATTTATTTTTTCCAAATTTTATTATTTTTTTTAAATCATCAAAAAATATTTTTTCCATATCTTTAGTGTTTGTTCGGTCGCTCGCGTAGCATGATACCAATTTTAAAATAATTAAAAATATGAAAAATTTAAATAAAACGATTTTCAAAAATATCAAAAAAAAAATTCAAATCATTTTCCAAATAGTTTTGCGAATAATATTTTCTTAAAGAACTACATAACCCTGATTCTCCATTATTACATGGAGATACGAGGAGCGAGGATTAATCCTTGTCGAGCCCTAAAATATCAAAAAATTATTTTTGTTTCTTTTGTACATTCTTTTATTACTATTTTTGGGAAAAATTAAATATTTTGAAAACCACATCCTTTTGCATATTTAATTAAAGGTACCATCTTAGGATAGGCGTTATGGGTGCTAATACATTCCCCACGCATAACCGACTCCCGGACCCAAAGTCTGGTTTTTTGTAGACCTTGTCTTATCTTTTTGGTTTTCCCGTAGTTTTCCATAATAAACTATGGTGGCGACTCCAAACTCAGTTTTTTATTAAATTTAATTTTTGGTTCGGTTGTGACAAATGGCTACTCCACTAGGGATTCTAGAGAGTCAAACCATTTATTTGGATGTGCAAAATTGATGTGGTTTTTCTTCATATTTTTTCTTTCTCATTTTTTTTTATTTTTGGGTATGTGCATTTTTATCTCTTTTTATATTTAGAATAATTTTATGTGTATGTTCTTCTTCTTTTTTGTATTTGGAATAATTGTCAGTTGTGGGTTTGGGTATACATTGTATTCTCCCTTCACACACACACACATTTTGTTCATTACATGAGTGGAACCCTATACCCGGGCCTGAGTTGCTTAGAATTAGAGGGGATTGTGTAGCAATATCACGGTGGATGTATTTCCCAAGTGGTCATTATGAGAACCCCAACTAGAGTTTGTTTGCTTCATTGGTACTCCCACTTCTTGTTGTTTACCAACTATTGTGGGAAATGCCATGAAGTGGGTCATATCTCTAGTGACCTTGATCTTTAGGTATTAGGGAACTATCTTGTGAGCACATATACTTTGCCATAGAACTTTATTGAGCCTATGTTAAATTAAGGCACAAAAGGAGACTATTTGCGTCATTTACCCTCACATTTCCTTGTATATAATAATAAATTCATCACAATCACAACATTATAAAAAAAAGGAATACATTTCATTACTCAAATCCATCTCCCTTTTCCATCTCTCTTCCACTCTAAACCTTGTTTTCATTTCCATGAAGGATTATCATAAAGGGTACACATACCTTAAAATGATTACAAGAAACTCTCTGCACAAAAAAAAAATGAAGAATAATCAGCTAGGTTGAAAACTCTGATGGACAGTCTAGGCAAAAGTAAGACAGAAAAAAGTGAAAAAAAGAACAAAACAAGGGACATCCTGTCACATGAACTAAATTATTTTCCTCTGAATTAAAGTTTTTGTTGAGAAAAATAACCATGATTTGAAATGATGTGTGGCCATATTTCTTTATTCAAAAAAAAAAACAAAAGTAATTATCCTTTGCTACCCAATTTGAGCCTTCTAAAAAATTTCTTTTAAATTACCTTAAACAAGGGTCACCCTCACACTAAGGGTTGACATAATGTTTGCATTTGTTTCATTTGAATGGTAGTTCACCAATACAAAAATATATAAAAAAAAGAAATAGTTATATCAAGAAAAGAAAAGAAAAAGAGAAGCAAAAGGTGAACAAGAAGAAGTCAAAAAAATTCTAGATGAAACATTCTTCAAAGATCCTTGTTTGAAACAACCCTTACATCAGTTGTTTGGGCCTTTACTATCATTTAATTCTATACCCCTAGCCTTGGCAACGATACAAGCCTAATAAAGTCAACACAGATCAAAGATTGGTTGTTATCTTTCGAAGGTTTTAATTTAGAGGAAAATTTTGATTTGCTAACCGGTTTGTTTTAAAAAAAAGATAAAAAAAGTGTGTTCAAAGATTTGCTTTTAAACATTGAGGCAATTTATTTTTGGGTGTCAAATTTTCAAAGCTTCAATAAGACAATTAAGCTAAATTTGGGTTGTCCCCTTTCAATTCATTCTTCATGAAACTCCATCTTTGCTCCTACAAAATCCCCGCTCTAAGCCTAAACCTTGACCAACCTTAAAATAGTTCATCTTTATCAATCCCAAACTCAAACTACGACAATCACTTTGTTTGTAATTCATATATTCCTATCCCCCATCCTTTACCCTGAAGTGAGGCATTTAGTTACATTGAAGACTGTGATCACAATAGGGGCAACTTGTGAAGACCCCGTCATTTTTCAGTCTCCTCAATTAGGAAAAATAAAACATGCTTTTGCACCCTGGAGGCATTATTTATATGGGTCCTAGTTTCAGGTATTCAGTGATCATAAGAGCTTAAAGTACTTGTTCGAGGAAAAGGAACTAAACATGAGGCAACACAGGTGGATGGATTATTTAAAAGATTACGACTTTGAGCTTTTATACCACCCTGGTAAAGTCAATGTCGTTGTAGACGCCCTATGTAGAAAGAGAGTTCACATGTCTGCTACGATGAGGAAGGAATTGGAACTGATTGAGAAGTTACGAGATATGAACTTGGGACTACACATGGGTGCAGGTCATGTACAGTGCAATATGCTGAGAGTTACTAATGAGTTTCTAGGGTAATGATCAGGAGCTGTAGCAGATCATTGGATGGTTGGGCACTGATAAGGGAAAAGACTTTAGGATGGGTAAAGACGACATCCTACGTTTCAGAAAAAGGGTTTGTGTGCCAAGGAAACTTGCATTGAGGAAGACGCTCTTGGAAGAAGGGCATAAGAGTCGTCTTAGCATACATCTAGGTATGACTAAGATGTATAAAGATTTGAAAGCAACCTTCTGGTGGACTGGTATGAAGACAAATGTAGCAGATTATGTAAGATCCACAAAATTTAATTAATTAAATAAATATTTAATTAATAAATACGATTGGGAGTCTTTATGGCATTAAATATTGACTATTGTGATGTGGAAAAGTACTATCTCAAGTGGTTAAAAGTACTTGGTTATGTTAAGAGGACTTGGAAGTCCTATGTATGCTAGTTATGTGTTATTTTAATTGTGCATTATTTTAACAATGTAATTGAACGAGAGTGATTCTTTTTACTTATACATAACCAACATCAAACATGCATATTTTATATAATAATAATACCATAAAGAATTCACCTTAAATTAATTAAATTATAATATATAAAAATATATTTTATACTATCACATAGAAACTTCTTCTGCCATTTTATAAAAAATAAATTCTTAATACTTCCATCACCAATGAGGTGATTAATGTTTCCATCTTCCATTTCATTTAGTTTAGCAAAGAAAAATAATAATATCAAGATGAGTGACATCTATATGGCCAAAATCAAAATCATCATCTTTATAAACACAAATTGTGTTTCTATGTTCTTCTCCCTGTGTTTAGGATGCTTTGATGTAAGACAAGTATGACCTAAATGGCCTTTACCACCGTAGTGATAAATTATATTGTCATATTATTTGTCATTGTTTTCATCTTTTTCTTTTCCTTTTTCACACTATTATTCCATTTCTGATGACAAAATGTCTCTTTGAAATTTCCTTTATGACCATGAAAATATGAATTAGATGTTGCTATATTCACTTCTAGGAACAAATCATAACCAATTTAGTTTCATGGATGTTGCTGCATTCATTTCTAGGAATGAAGCATAATCAATTTGGTCTCATGATTTTTCATTAAAAACTTATTGTTTTGTTTGGCCATAAGAAGGCATTCAAATGCTTTATTTCCACCTCTTTCTTCTTTTTGCTTTTTTAGATTATCATCAAGACCTATTGTATCAGATCTACTTTAACCTCTAATACTCAAGAAGATGAGTAATTTTTCCTTGTAATATCAAAAGTCATAAATTCAAATTTTGTAAGATTTGACTTGTTTAAAACTGACTCAAAATATTGATAATAATCAAATTTTATTTATGAAACTATAAAACTAATATATACAATAATAATAATAATAAGATAAATATGAAAATTGATAAACTCAGATAATTTTTTACATAAAAAAGAAGAATATAAGAAAAAATTGTCAATAAGAAAAGGATTAGAAATAGCTTGAATTGAGGTACGCAGAACATTGTTCTTAAAGAGAAAATGTTGTGAAATGAACCTTCACATATAGATAACTTGCTAGTGAGAATTTTCACTTGGCTTTCTTAAGTAATTATCACCATATTCATGAATCTTAAAAGGAATCAAGATAATCCTACATCAATACTTCTCCTTTTTATCAATTTGATTGCAAAACAACTTTATTTGCTTATCCATCTAACACTTTATGTTGTTGAAGTAATTAAGTTTAGTATGTTGTGTTCTTGGTTTCCTATGTTGGTGAGTTTAGTATTATTTCCTTATTGTCACTTCATTTGCAGAAAGAAAAAACACTATATTGGTATGATAACAAATAATGGTGCTATGCTCTGTTTGAGATTATTGTAGTAGGATGTTAGTAGATATAGGAGTTCCATAACACTTTGTAATCTTTTGTTATTTTTTTTCTTATTTAACTGTATTGATTTCATTGATTCGATTTCTATCTAGCATTATTTTTAATTTGACCTGTTATTCAATAAAAAGGACGGGAAAGCAGAAGGTTGGAGTTGCATCATTAACTGTAAATTGAAAAGTTTTTAAGACAATATCATTTTTTAACTTTGCTATATCATGAAAAAAAGAAAGAAAAACTCTATACTACTAGAAAAATGCAATTTAGCCACCAAAATAATTTAGTTGCAAATTGTGATTAAAATAGCCACCGAAATGTAGTAGTCGCAAATTAGCCACCGAATTTGCGACCGAATCAACCTATAGTAATATTAATTATTATAGCGACCAAATTAGTGATCAAAAATTTTTTGTCTCTAAATGTAATGTTTTAACCACTAATTTAGTGACCAAAATAAATATTAATTTATAAAATATATTTAATACGAAAATTAGCCACTGAATATTTTGGTCGCTAAAACATTATTTAATATGTAATGTTTTAGCTACTGATTTAGCGACCGAAATAAATATTATTTTATAAAATATATTTAATATGATAAATAACCGGGTCACTAAAACATAATTTAATATGTAATGTTTTAGCCACCGATTTAGCGACCAAAATAAATATAAATTTATAAATATATTTAATATAATAATTAAAACAAAATAAATATTATTTTATAAAATTTATTTAATTAAATAATTTAAAGTAAGTAAACTAATATTTATATATATATATATATATATATATATATATATATATAAGATAAACAAAAATATCAATAAATTTAATTATATAAAATAAATACGTAAAAATATTAATTATTACTAAAATATAAATAATTTTAATATTTTTATATCTAATTGACATATAATTAACATTAAATATGTAATTAATATCTTTTACATTTTTTCTCTAAAATATTTTACTTTCCCGCTCTCAAAAATTGAACTTTCACTCGTTCTCGTGAGCCTTTTATTTCATTACTTTTAATTACATTATTCGGGTTCATTGTTATGTAGTATAATTAAATATGAAGTATAATCAATTTAGTAACTAATTTAGTCATTGGTTTAGTAAGTTATTTAGTCACTAATTTAGTCATCGATTTAGTTATTAATTTAGTCATCAACATTATTTTAATTAAATTAAAAAATTTATTTATTTGTGATTGAATTAGTGACTAAAAATAGTTTTTTTTAAATAAAATACACCCCTATCAGTGACTGAATCAGTGACCAAAAATTCAGTTGCTAAATTAGTCTCCAATACTTTAAAGTGACCAAATTTATTGTGACTGATTAGCAACCGAAATTTCGGTGGCTATTTAGCCACTGATTTTGAAATCGGTGACTAATTGTTTTCGCCACCATTTATTTTCGATGTCTAATTCGGTGGCTAAGGGTGCTAGCGACCGATTTTACCCAATTAACCACCAATTTCGTCGGTGGCTAAATTGCATTTTTCTAATAGTGCTAGTAGGAAACCTGGAACAATGAATATTATTCTACTTTTTATTCCTATCAATATTTCTTTTTCAGTAATGAATTTCTATGAGTATTAAAGTATCAATTATGTGTTTTTGTGTTTATTTCCTTCTTTTTTCTGTTAAATGTCAGTGTTGAAGACCTTCATTTTTTTTAAGCTTATTATGGTTGTTGATTGACGAGATCCTCTATTTTATAGCAAATAGTATATTTGCTTTTTAATTGGTTTTGTTATAAGGATAAAAGTAAGGATTTAGTTATCCTTTCTTATTTCTCTTTTATTATATATTCTCTTTAGTATCTAATATAGTGATTTAAAAATTTAAAAACATATTTTTTCTTATTGGTTTGGGCTTTTTTTTTTTTTTAATTTCTTAGTTGAATAATATTTTATTTTTTTTTTTTTTTTTTTTTTTTTTTTTTTTTTTTTTTTTTTTTTTTTTTTTTGGGTTTTTTTTTTTTTTTAATCTCTTAGTCGTGGATTGGAGAAAGATGATGATCAGAGAAAAGGAAAGAGAGAGTTGTTGAAGAGTATTTGGACCAACCAAAGCTCGGAAATCTGACACGTATTAAGGCAAAATCATATATGGTGGCTAATAATGAGGATGGCATGGGAATATAGTATTTGTTGTCATGTAGAAATATATTTGATTTTGAATATCCATTTTAATTTTAGTTTTCTAATTTGTAGATTGTGACATCTTTCCTTGGATACTTGAATTTTTCTTTTTATTTCCATGATATTTTTATGGATGCATATTCATTGTTTGAACCAGTATTTAGAACTTGGTCAATACAATAGTTTGCTATCTTTATTTATTTATTTATAAGTGTTTACTATCTTTAAAAAAAATACTTGCTTAACTAATGCATGCATACTTGTTTTGAATTACATGTGGTTAGTTTTTGATTTATTTTTATAGCTGTCATAGATATTTTATGCATAGATAACTCTAAAATAAGAAGAATGAACAAAAATTAAATAACTAATAAAAAAATAATTGAATCAATACACAATACATGTTTGAAAAAAAAAATCTATTGATGAAGAATACATAGAGAGCGCATGTGTATCCAAGCACTATCTATAGAGCATTTGTATTTTTGAAAAATACATAAACAACGCTTGTGGTTCTAAGGGTTGTCTATAAAAGCACTGATAGAGAGCACTTTTTGTAAAAAGTGTTGTCTTTTTGAAAATACATAGAGAGTGCTTGTTTCGCCAAGTGTTGTCAATAAATAATGCTTCTTTACAGACACTCTCTATTAATAGACATCGCTCCAATAGATAGTGCCTAAAAAACAATATCTATAACAAAAAAAAGCAATGTCTATTGATCATTTTGGTGTTGTAGTGATGACCTAGAAAATTGTTAATGGTAGGAAAGAGGTTTAATAAAGTGAAAACTTGACTTAATTGAAGTTAAGTATAAATAGAATTCTATTAGAAACAAGTTCACTTTATATAAAACATTTATCTCTCTAGAAACCTTTCACTACAAATTCTTTGTCCTCTCAAAAATTTTTACTCCACCTTTTATCATTTTTAAGATTCAAGCACACCAATGCATTCCTAGTGTCAAGGGTAACATATCTAACCGATCAATTTTTCAAATAGAGTAAATTCATTTTCTACTTTATTCTGGAGTCAAAGTTTCATCTAGATACATGTGGACTTGTTGGTTTTTCATGTGATCTTAAGATGTCATATATCTTTTCTTGTTCTGTTGTTATTTTAAGGACGTGCTTAGATCATTGATCTAAGATCTCTTTATGTTTTTAGAGTATCTTGTGAGACATATAACTTAAGAGCAACTTTAAGTTAAGAGCTCTAAAAGAGACAAGGGAAGCTAATATTGATTGGGTTATGATAGCCTCTTATTCAAGCTATGTTGGGCTAAAGTATTAAGATGAGGCTATGAGTGGATGTGTGACGCGAAAGCAATGGGGAATGGGGAAGAAGTGTCCCGGTTAGGTTTAGATTTGGTGGGATGGAGGAATTTGATGGTTCTCTTGAGAGGTTGGGCCAACTCTAGAGAAGGGTGGCTAGAGGAGACCACATGGGATTTTCTAGTCTTGACTTATGAGAAAAGTATGATGGTACAATATTTTGGCAACATAACATTACATATTTCAAAGTGAAAATACATGAAGAGACACACCTTTATTTATAGGAGAAGGTGTCTCCAAATTTTCTAGACACAAAACCCTAAAAATCCCATCTTGTCCACCAAAGGTACATGGGTACATGTCTAAAAATCCAATCCATTGAAAGGAGGACATGTGGCCACTAACTTGTAGAAAAGCTCTCACTCCTACAGTGCCACATGGCCACTACTTCCAAAAAGCTTCCCCACAAGAAATATGACACATAGCCACTACCTATGGAAAATACTTTCTATTAGGTGTATGCCACATGGCCACATATGGGACGTCCTACACCTTGACATCCAAGCTACGTTAGAAACTTTAATCAGCCATGATTAGCTAAGTTAGGTGCAAATTGGGTCAAATATAAATGTTGACTTTAGTTGACAAAAGTTTGACCGAAATCCCTACACTACTTGGCCCATGATACAAGACCTAGAAAAGGAAATCCTACACTACTTGACCCTTAATATAAGGTCCACCAAGCCCTACACTACTAGATGCTCCATGATGGCCCAAGAGAATAAAAGTTTTGCTTCACCTTGCATAGGTGACTCTTGTAAGTATTGAAATGGTTGAAATGCCAAGAAGAGGGGGTTGAATTGGCATATTTAAAAATATGTTGACTTTTAAATAAAATAGTTTTCAATTGAATCAAATTAACCACCAAGTATGGATGCAAATACTCCTGGATTGGACACATTCAATCGATCAAAAAAAGAGATAGGCGATTGATTTCATTAAACATATATAGTACTGATAGAATCAACAGATTGAATCACAAAAACAGTTGACTGAAAAACTAGGAAAATTATAGAAAAGAGAATTTATGATTTAAGCCAGGAACAATATGAAAGAACAAACAAGATTGATTCCTATAAGTTATACAAACATGAGCAAAGATTCAAATTATGCTATATCACACAAGTGAGAAAGGTTAGAGAAAAGAGCAATGCATAAGCTTTTTATACTTGTTCACTCAAACTTGAGCTACATCTAGTTGGTCAAGGCAACCTGAGCCTAACCTTTGCACTATTTCAAATGATTCACAAAGTTTACAACATTACACTTTCAACCTATGCAAAAACACCACACAATGACTCTTGAATCACACAAGAATCACACCAACATAGCAAGAGACCTCTTGTAGACCTGAAAAACCACAAGGCACAACCTAAAAGCTTGAGAAAGACCAAACGTCATTGGTAGCACAACCTTGCCTACCAAAACCACCTTCTCCAAGCTTCAAACACCAGGCAAAAGCTACAAGAATGATCCAAGATCAATCTTCAACAGTTGCACACTATATGATCACGAAAATGAGAGAGTTCCATAGATTCCATAAAGTTTTCGCGCTAAAAAATGGTCTTTCTAGCTCTCTTTCAAAAAATACAACTTTTATAGTGAAACTGGTACGAAATTCAACAAGTTGATTTTCAAATCAATTGGTTGATTTCATTTAACTTAAGTGAAATCAGTCGATTACAAAATAAATCAAGCAATTGAATATGTACTAGTCAAGACTATTGTAACAAATATTTTAATATTTAAAAACTCATTCAACAAATGAAAAGACATCATTTAAACTGTTGAAAAACATTTCAACATATTAAAAAACACACCTAAGACCCTATACATCTAATCAATGCAAAATGGTCTACAACATGAACTACAATCTTCAAGCTTGTTTTCCCCATGAATAATCTAGATATGGAGCACGCACACAAGGCTTGATCAACACTGAAATATCAAATCTCCATATTTTCATCAATGTAAGCATGGTTCTAACATGTTTTAAGGCAATGGCTTCGTGTACCTTTATCAAATCTTCAAGCACCAAATCATCTAGGCTATTTGTCCCAACAACTCTAGCTTTTCTTGAATATGCTTGGCAATGCTTCTTGTGACAGGTCCCTTGGTTAGGAGTTTGCAATCCGGTTATATGATGTTTTTCTTTGAATATTTGAAATGATCTGATGTGTGTAAATTATGTGGACGAGATCTGTTTGAATGAGCTTTGTCAAATATGAGAGTATGTATGTTTGATTGTGTTTGAAATTGGGGAAAAATTGAATGAGAGTATTGAGGGTTTGAAAAATTGGTTTCTAATGGTTCACTTAAAAACTGATTTGGCATCAAATTTAAATTTGTAAAGAAAAAAATGTCAAATAGAGCCAATTGAGCAACGAGGTAGTATTAAGGAAGGTTAGGTGCGAACATGTGTCCAAGCTACGGCTTGTGAACTGCAACAGTCGGAATGGTGTGAACAACAATGACAATGCAATCAATGCGAATGGCAGCTGTGGTGCGAGCAACTAGTGGCCGCAACGCAAGCAACACTCACCGGCAACGAGAGGAGCCAATGGTAGCAGCACAAGAAACCAACAGAGAGGACACACTGAAAATTGCAGTAATGGAATAAGAATGGGGTGAGTGGATGACCTCGAATGAGAACAAACGTCATAATGGCGACACCGGACCTAGACGACCTCCAACGACAGCAACAAACAGGACAAGTGTGAGTAGCGATAACGAGAATAATGGAAAGTTACAAAAACTATGACAAAAAGCAAAGCGGGAAAGGAAAAGTTTTGTTTTTTTCCTGTAGCACTCTTAAGAACAGTTACATGCAAGAACCATCATCGTTTTCCCAGAATCTCACTTAATAATAGTTTCCTTGTACAACCATCGTCGTTTGTCAAAACTCTCAAAATGATTTCTCATGAACCGTTGTTAAAAATTTACCTTTATTACAAGTTTATCATAATGTTTTCTTTAATGAAAGTATTTTCTAATTAGGTTAAATTATACTTTTAGTCCCCATTTTCGTAGCAAAATTTGAATTTGGTCCCTCAATTATTTTTTATCTCAATCTGGTCCCTATTTTGGGAAATTTGACCCAATCAAGTCCTTTCCGTTAGGGGTGAAGTAACGGTGT